>JAABUQ010000445.1_pt1 | contig 95205 bp, 95 predicted proteins | sample 5560001 | NCBI WGS metagenome assembly JAABUQ01 (sample SAMN10711888, study PRJNA513371) | rock metagenome | isolation source: Antarctica rocks | place: Antarctica: Victoria Land, Finger Mt nord | collected 2015-12-18
TGTGGCCGATGCCGGTCACCCCGGGCAGCGCCATGCGCTCCAGCGAGGCCGCCAAGTTACAGAGCTTGCCCTCCGCCCGCCGCCGCTCGATGTGGCCGTTCACCAAGGTCGCGATCCCGGCGCTGTCATAGCCCCGGTACTCCAGCCGACGCAGCCCGTCCAACAGCAACGGCGCCGCCGGGCGCGTGCCGATCACACCAATGATCCCGCACATCAGCGCTGTCCCCGAATCGCCGGCGCGCGTCTCGAAAGGCCGCCCGACAGGGCCGCTTTGATGCCATTGAATGTGCAGCGGCCGTTCTGCCGCTGCGCACCTAGCGGCGCATCGGGGGCGGCGTCCGAGACATTTGGGGAGGATAAGTTGCAAATGAACATATTGATGCTTGTTCTGCTCAAGGGTCTATCTGCTATCCCGTTGAGCACAATCCATGCCAATGTTGAATCACTTGCTTTTACAGAGCGTTAGCAACATACAATCCGCGCAAGTGTAAAGGAACCTGACAAGCTTAACATTGCGTCGAGGTTTCGACTATCTACCCGTTCGTCACGAGACAGCAACGTGCCCGCAGTACGTGTGGCGCGGGTTGGTTGTCAACCCCAGCCTGGGATATGCACCGTTCGGGCGCCGGCCCGTTATCGACCGGGGAGCTGTTCGCGCGAGGGCGTGCGGGAGGTCAGAAAACCCGCTCGTACACGGTGACGACATCGCCTGGGGCAAGCAGGGTCGCGCCTCGAGCGCGGCCCTCGACGGGCTTGTCAGCGCCGGTGCTGCGTAACACCGACGCGTAGTCCTCGATGGCCCTGTACGTGAACCCGCCGGCCACCGCCACCGCGGTCAACACCGTCATTCCCGGCTGGAACGGATACTGCCCAGGCTTGCTGACCTCGCCGAGAATGAACACCGGACGATAGGACGTCACCTCGACGACCACGCTCGGGTCCTGGAACAACTTCCGCCGCTTCAACTCCGCCGAGATCGCGTCCGCGAGCTGCCGCGATGTCAGCCCGGTGGCCCTGACCGTGCCGATCAGCGGTACCGAGAGCGTTCCGCCATCGCTGACCCGGAAATCGCCGGTCAGCTGCTGTTCGCCGAACGTTATGATGCGAACCTGATCGCCGGGCCCGAGCCGGTACGCGGTGTCCGACGCGGTCGGCAAGGGCTGCAGATTACCGCCCGGCGCGCAGGAGGCCGCCAGCAACGCGGAGCCGAGAAAAATGCGACGGGAGAGGGTCGAGCCGACGGTCTTGTGGACTGGGTGCGGAGGCACGGGCGCTTCTCTCTCCTCGGGCCGATCGGAACGACCCGATCGATACTCTCTACTCGTAGTGATCTGGCGAACCTAATCGCGCGTATCGTTACCGGGATGAGGTTTCCGAAGCAACGGCATGAAGCGGCTCGCCGCAGCCAGTCAGCCGGAAACCCCGCGTTACCGCGCAGTTTCAGTTTCGGTGTGCCATAAAAGTCGAGGCGACTTGGCGTCCCGTAGGGGATTCGAACCCCTGTTACCGCCGTGAGAGGGCGGTGTCCTGGGCCTCTAGACGAACGGGACCGCAGCCGAGCGCCGGGTTCTAGGACAGCCGTCTCGACAGTTCAACCCGATGGACCTGCTCGACAGACCGAAAGCGGCCAGATCTCCAGCAGCCGGGCGAACCGGCTGATCGAGGTCTCGGCATGGACATGGGCGCCGTGAAACAGCACCAGGGCGACCAGCAGGGCGGCAAGCAGGCCGGTGTTGCGCCGTTTCACAGGCGGCGGCCGGCCGGCCAGGCGCAGCATCAGCGCCGCACCGGCAAGCCCGACGCCGCCGCCCATCAGCACCTCGGGCGGGGTGTGGAGGCCGAGCACCACGCGGGACACCCCGAACGCGACGGCAGCGACGGCAGAAAACGCCAGGGTCATGTCCGCGGATGCCCCAAGCAGCGCGACGATGCCGCCATACGTCACGGCCGCGGCGGCGGTGTGACCGCTCGGGCTTTGGATATCGGCGCCCGGGATCAGGCCCCCGCAGGCGCCGAACAGCAACTTGAGAACCAGCACCACCGCGAGCGTGCCGAGCACGCCGGTCAGCCAGGCCAGCGCGCCACGACGCCAGCCCAGCAGCATGAGCGCCGCGGCAACGGTCGCGGCGACCGGCAGGACCACCGCTTGGTCGCCAAAATCGGTCAGGAATGTCACCGGCGCGGTTGAAGCAGGAAAACGGTCGGCAGAGAAGGAAATAACCGTCCGTGCATGCGTGCCGTGCGTCGGTGATTGCCGGCGCCAGCACTTTCCGGTTTGATCCCGGCGCACTCAATTGGAGATGCCCGTGCCGAGACCGACCGTGATCGCAACGCTGCTCACGTTTGCTTGCGGCCTGGGCTTGGCCGGCTGCGGCAGCTCCTCGGGTCAGGTGGCGGCCGGAACCCAACAGCCGCCCGCGCCGCAGCCGCAGCACATAGACGGCAGCTACAAGGGCCGCGCCACCCTGGCAACTAAGCTGTCGTCCGCCTGCCCCGGCAGCAGCATCGGCCAGATCGAGATCGGCGATCAGAAGCTCTACTTCGCGTATCTGCCCGACACGCTGTTCGTGGCTCCGGTCGAGCCCGACGGCAGCCTCCACGCCACGAGCGGTCCCTCCATGCTCGACGGCAGCCTGATCGAAGGGCGGCTGGTCTTCTCGGTGCGCACGTATGTGTGCTCATCCGTGTACGACATGCACCGCGTGCTGTAGCGAGACGCCGCTCAGCCGGGGAAGCCCGCCAGTGCCCGAACTTCCGACGGCGATCGTCCCCCACCCCGCAAATCCTCGACCGTGACGGCGCCATCGCGCTTGGCGAGCCGCCGTCCGCGGGCGTCCGTCAGAAGCCGATGGTGCGCGTAACCCGGCACCGGCCAGTTCATCAGCACCTGCAACAACCGGTGCAGATCGGTCGCGGGCTTGAGGTCGGCCCCACGCGTCACCACGGTCACGCCTTGCCGCGCGTCGTCATGCGTCACGCATAGATGGTAGCTCGCGGGCGCGTCCTTGCGGGCCAGCACCACGTCGCCGAAGCGCGCCGGATCGCACCGCACATTCCCCTCCCCAGCCTCATGATACGAGAGCGGCCCGGACAAACCGGCGAGCGCCGCCGCCATGTCGAGCCGGAGCGCATGCGGCATGTCGGCGGCGATGCGCCGGGCGCGCTCGCACGGCGGCAGACGACGACACGTGCCGGCATAGCGCGGCATGCCATCCGGGGTATGCGGGGCCGCCGCCGCCGCGGCGATCTCCCGTGCAACGTCGGCACGGGTGCAGAAGCACGGGTAGAGCAGCCCGCGCGTCCTGAGCGCGCCGAGCACGCGGCGGTATTCGTCGAGATGGCGCGACTGGACGCGCACGGGGCCGTCCCAGTCCATGCCGAGCCATGCCAGATCCGCCTCGATTGCCGCCGCATGATCCGGACGGCTCCGGCCGGGATCGATATCCTCGATCCGCAGGAGGAAGCGCCCGCCCGCTTGGCGTGCCCGACGCCAGGCGAACAGGGCGGCATGGGCGTGGCCGAGATGCAGGCGACCCGTCGGGCTCGGTGCGAAGCGCGTGACGATGGGCATGGCTGTCGACGGAGATAAGGCGGTCGGCTCCGGGACAACAGCACCGTGACAAGCGGATGAAATCGCCCGCGTTATTGTGGATTGCGCGACTTGCGACGCTCGGCGCGTTCTGCAATAACCGCGCCGGTTTTGGGCGGCGCACAACTCGCGGTGGCTCGCGGCTGATCCGGCCCCCGTCTTCGCGCTCCCGCACGGAAGGAGCGGCGTTTGCCGGACGGCGGTCAACTTTTCCCCGCGCTCGTGCTCAACGCGGATTTCCGGCCGCTCTCCTATTTCCCCCTCTCGCTGTGGTGCTGGCAGGACGCCGTGAAGGCCGTGTTCCTCGACCGGGTCTCGGTGCTCAGCGAATACGACACCGAAGTGCGCTCGCCCAGCCACACCATGCGGCTTCCCAGCGTGATCGCGCTCAAGGACTACATCCCCTCGGCTCGGCGACCGGCGTTCACGCGGTTCAACGTGTTCTTGCGGGATGGTTTCGCCTGCCAGTATTGCAACGAGCGGCACCCGGCGCCGGACCTAACCTTCGATCACGTCGTCCCCCGCTGCCGTGGCGGGCGAACCACCTGGGAGAACGTCGTCACCGCTTGCGGCGACTGCAACCTGCGCAAGGGCTCGCGCCTGCCGCGCGAGTGCGCGATGCACCCGCGCAGCAGCCCCCGCCAGCCGACCACCTGGGAGCTGCAGGACAACGGCCGCGCCTTTCCGCCCAACTTCCTGCACGAGAGCTGGCGCGACTTCCTCTACTGGGATGTCGAGCTGGAGAGCTGATCAGACCCGCTCGCTGACCGCGATGGCCGCGCGGCAGCCGGCCTTGATGACGGCCGACAGCACGCGGTAGCCGGGGGCGCGCTCGGCATCGTGGGCAAGGCCGAGATCCCGGTGCTCGACTTCCTCGGCCCGGAACCCCTCGATCGTGTCGCGCAATCGGGCTTCCTCGTCGGGGAGTTCGGCGACCTGCGCCGCGTAGTGCGCGTCGATCGCTTCCTCGACGGCGACGGTGCAGGCCATCGCCGCGCGCTCGCCGAGGGCGGCGGTCGTCGCCCCGAGCGCGAAGCCGGCCAGGTGCCAGAGCGGCAACAACGCCGTCGGGCGGACGCGCCGGTCGGCGATCAGGTCGTTGAACGTGGCGAGATGGCGCTGCTCCTGCGCCTGCATGTGCCGCAGCACGTCGCCCTTGCCGCCGCGTCCGAGGATCGCGAGCTGGCCGGCATAGATGCGGGAGGCGCCGTACTCGCCGGCGTGATCGACGCGAATGATGCGCGCCAGCCGCTCAGCGGGCGGCGGGTCGCCAGGAAGGGTATTGCTCATCGGGCCGTCTCCGGGTGCGAGCCACGAAGATGGCGAGGCCGAGCCCGACCGCCAGGGCATACAGGAGATTCATCGCCGCCATCGACAGCGGCAGCGGGGGAAGCAGGTAGGTGCCCTCGTCGCAGGGCTTGGCCGGAGCCGCCGGCATTCTGGCGAGGCGCTCGGCGATGCCGTCGGCATGGAACGCGGGTGCCGCGCACTCGGGCAACGGGCTCGGCCACCACCCCTGCTCGACACCGACATGCACGAAGCCGAGCCCTGCCCCCGCCATTGCAGCCACAGCGACGAGCGCCAGGGCGATGCGGGCGGAGCCGCTCGGAAGCAGCAGCGCCACGCCGCCTAGTACGAGCATCACCCGGTAAGGCCAGCGCTCCCACAAACAAAGCGCGCATGGCACGATCCGGCCCCAATCCTCCACCACGAATGCGACGACGAGTGCGAGGGCGGCCGCGAGAACAGCAAGGCACGCGGCCCCGCGCGTGGAAGCGATCATGCCCGGCATGTGCGCCGCTTTGTGACCACTGACAAGGCGGCTAGCATAGGACCGAAACCAACGGGAGCACCGCCATGCACCGCGTGCTTTGGGGCCGGGCCACGTCGAGCAACGTCATGAAGGTCGTCTGGCTGCTCGAGGAGATGCAGCAGCCTTACGAACGGCTCGATGCAGGAGGCGCATTCGGCAAGACCGACACGCCGGAGTACCGCGCGATGAACCCCACGGGCTTGGTGCCTACCCTGCAGGAGGATGACTTCAGCTTGTGGGAAAGCAATGCCATCTTGCGTTACCTGAGTGCGACGTATGCGGGCGACACGCCGCTGTTTCCGGCCGAACCGCGGGCGCGGGCCGACGTCGACCGCTGGATGGATTGTCAGCAAACCCAGCTGAACCGCTCGCAGGGCGTTGTGTTCGTGAACATGGTCCGTACCCCGCCGGAGCAGCGCGATGCTGTGGCATTGGCGCAAGCGGTGAAGGACGCCGGGCGGGTGTGGGCTTTCCTGGAAACACCGCTGTCACGGCACGGCTTCATTGCCGGCGACGCGCTCAGCATCGCCGACATCGTCTGGGGCGTGCACGTGCATCGCTGGTTCACGATGGCGATCGACCGGCCGCCGGCGCCGAACTTGCGGAAGTGGTATGATCGGCTGCTGCAGCGTCCGGCTTACGCCGCGCATGTGGCGCGGCCGTTGGCTTAGCCTTGAGGGCTAGAGCTTCGGCCAGGCGGCGTCGGCCGCGACCCGCGCCAGCCAGGCGCGCACGCCCGGCGCATCGCCGAACACGTCACCGACGAGCATCCCGGCCCCGCCCATCGCGCAGGCGGTCTCGATGCCGTCCTCATCGGTGACGTCGTCGCCGATGAACACCGGAAGGCGACCCTTGAACGGCGGCTCGCGCATCAGCGTGGTCACTGCGGTGCCCTTGTCGGCGCCGGCCGGCTTGACCTCCCAGGCCATGCGGGCGGCCAGCAAGGTAAATGCATTCGTTTTCGCGAGCATGGCCGCCAGCGCATCCTGCAGCATCGGGCCGAGCGCCGGGACCGCACGATAGTGCAGCACGAAGCCGCGCCGCTTGGTCTCCAGCAGCACGCCCGGATGTGCCTCGGCCAATTCCGCCGCCAGCTCGACCCAGCTGGGATTCGGCATCGGCAGCGGCAGGCGGAGCACTTCAGCGGCCGGACGAGATCGAATCGCTCCACCATGCTCGCCGGCCAGCGCGAACGGGCCATCGCCCAACAGCGCCTCGAGCTGCTCGACCGGCCGTCCGCTCACCACGGCCAATGCGTCGCCGAGCAGGTCGCGCACCCGACGCAGCGTCTCGGGCAAGCCTTCCGGAACCGTCACCTGGTCCGGCGTCGGGGCGATGTCGAGCAACGTCCCGTCCATGTCGATCAGCAGCGCCGCGCGCTCGAAGGGCGGCAGCGCGGCGGCGGCGCTCATGCCCGGCATCCGAGAACACGGACGTCGTAGATCGGGTGCTGCATCATTGAGACCGCCGGGTCGGATTGAAACATCCAGCCGCGAAATCCCGGCGCATCGGGGTGGCTGTCGGTAATCACCAGGAACGCCGCCGCATCGGCCGGCTGGTTCGGCGCCCGAATCAGACAGGACTGCACGGCGATGCTCAGCGAGCCGACCTTCGCTGACGCCCCGTCCTTGACCTCGAGCGTCTGGCCGCGGTCGTTGATCTTGTCCAGCACCTGCAATTCGGCCTCGCCTCGCGGCAGCCAAGCCGATCCCGGCGCCGGCGCCGGCGGGGTCTGCGCCGGCGCGCGAGTCGGCATCGAGGCCAGCACCAGCAGCAATAGGCCTGCAGCGATGACTGCTCGATGGTTCATTGTTCCGGCGCGCCGCGCTTGGGGCTGGTCAGCCCGGCAACCATGGCGACGAGGATGTCGCGCATCGCCTGCTCGTCCACACCCATCAACACCGCGTCCTCGAACGCGTCGCGCATCACCTGCGCGAGCTCCGTGTGGTTCTCCGCCAGCATTTTGAGCTTCTCGCGGCAGGCCAGCGGCGTGCCGTTCGGCTGCGGCCAGAGTGCCGGCGGCGCGCTCATTGCTTCCCGGCGGGCTCCTGCCCGCCCCTAGCACCGGTATCCTTGTTCACGGCGTTCACCATGTTGGTCACGCTGAAGATGAACTTCCCCAGCAGTTGCTCGAGGCTGACGGAGGACTGGGTGATGGTGATGGTCTGACCCGGCTGCAGCATGGACGGGTCCCCGCCGGGCGTGAGGTTGAGGAACTTGCCGCCCAGCAATCCCTCGCTGGTGACCTCGGCACTGGTGTCCTTGGGCAGGTCGAGACCATTGCGCACCGTCAAGGTCACGTTGGCGAGATAGGTCTTGGGATCGATCCGCGCCTGCAGCACGGAACCCACCTTCACCCCGGCCAATCGCACGTCGGAACCGACGCCCATGCCGTCGATGTGATCGAAGGTGGCGTGCAGCTCGTAGCCGGTGACGCTGCCCCGGCCCGTATGGGCCACCGCGTAACCGAGAAACCCGGCCGCGACCAGCAGCACGACGGCGCCGGTGAGGATTTCGCCGGTATGGCGCCGGCCTATTTGCGCCGCCATCAGCTTCCCGGAGTCCAGGCTTCGTAGTCGCCGGTGGCGGGCGCCCGCACGCCGCCCCGGTAGTCGTGACCTGGCGGGCGATACGACTCGGCCGTGCCGGTCTGGTTCATCTCGTGCGGTTTCATCCACGCTCGCCGGGTTTCTTGCAGGGGAGCCTCGGTCGTGTAGTGCAGCCAGGCATGCCACTCCGGCGGCACCTTGCTTGCTTCGGGAAGGCCTGCATAGGCCACCCAACGACGCGTACGCAGGCCCGCGCGCTGGCGCTTGGCCTCGTAGTAGACGTTGCCCGTCGCATCCGCGCCCACGCGACGACCCTGGAACTTGGTGAACAGCCACGTGCCAATGTTCATGCGGCAGGTATACGCCAGAGGGTCGCTCAGGGTCCATCGCCGGCGCCGCCCACAGCATTTTGTGGATCACCCGGCCGGATACCGCAAAATGCACTTTCGGGCGGATCACGGCCGCCCTAGGATCGCTGGCATGGGACAGAACAGGTTCTGGCAGGGTGTGCGGATGCGGCGTGTGGTCGCCGGGGCCGACCCGGACGCCGCGCCGCGACGGGTGACGATCCCGGCCGCCTGGGAGGATGGCGCCGCCGCCGCGCTCGCCGAGCTCGCGCCCGGACACGGCGCCGTGACGCTCGAGGCCGCGGCCGAAGCGTGGATCGGCCCGATCGCCGGCCGCGCCGCCGCGTCCGGCCTCGATCTACCCCTCGGGGACGCGCTCCGCACCTTGTTGCTCCGACGACGTGCCGCGCCGAGCGAGACGCTTTGGCAAGGCGAGACATGCTCGGCCGCCGAGGCGCCGCGTGCCGAGGCACCGCGCATGCTGCTCAACCTCGCGGCGTTCCACGAGCCTGATTTCGGGTTCGACATCGCGGCATTCGCCGACGCCGTCCGGGCAGCGGCTCTGGCCCTCGGCTTCGCGGCACGGCGCGGGACCACGCCGACGATCGGCTTCGCCGATCTCGACGGCCTGATCGCGGCCGCCGGGCTGCCCTACGCAAGCCGGGGCGCGCGCGATCTTGCTTGCCGCGTGACGCGCCTGCTGCAGGAGCGGCTGGATGCGGCGACCGCACGCCTCCCCACCCTGCCCCGCCCCGTCGTGGAGATCGCGCCCGCCGGCGCGGCGGAAGCTCTGCTCGGCGCCGAGACCGCCGGCTTGGCCCCCGCCTTCTCACCGCTCGGCACCGACGGCCGGCTGAGCCGCGCCACCCACGCCTTCCTCGCCGGCCGCGCGCTTTCCCCCGAGGGCGCCTTGGCCAGGATGCTGGCCGGTGAGTCGCCGCTATCGTCCGCCTCGGCGGCCGATCACGCGGCGATGCACGACGCGCTGGCTCCCTTGCTCGACCGGCTGCCGCCGCGGCCGGTGGCGGACGGGCGGCCCCGCCCCCCGATCGGCCGCCGCGAGCTGCCCGCCCGGCGCGCCGGCTACACGCAGCGCGCCTCCGTCGGCAGCCACACCCTGTTCCTGCGCACCGGCGAATACGCGGACGGCACGCTCGGCGAGATCGCCATCGCCTCCCCCAAGGAGGGTCCGGCGTTCCGCGGCCTGATGGACAGCTTCGCCAGCGCGGTCAGCGTCGGGCTGCAGCACGGCGTGCCGCTGGAGGCGTTCGTCGAGGCGCTCACCGGCACGCGTTTCGGCCCGGCGGGCGCGGTCGAAGGCGACCCCGGCGTGGCGCGGGCGACCTCGCTCGTCGACTACGCGTTCCGCCATCTCGCGGCGAGCTATCTGCACCGCGAGCTGCCGCTCGAAACCCCGGAGCCCGTAGCCGACGCGGACCCAGCCGGCGCGGCACCCTTGCTGCCGCTCGACCTGCCGTCGGAGGTCTCGCCCCGCCCCCGGCGGCGCGCGCTGCGGTTGGTTTCCAGGTAGCCTCTTCCGGAGCACCCTGGAGGCCAGCCATGTTCGCCACCGCGATCGATAGCGCCGTGTTCCGCGACATCTTCAGCACGGAGCCGATGCGGCGGATCTTTTGCGACGAAAGCCGCGTGCAGTATTACCTCGACATCGAGGCGGCGCTGGCCCGCGTGCAGGCCCGGCTCGGGATCATCCCGGCCGAGGCTGCGGACGAGATCGTCCGCCACTGCTCGGCCGCGCAGGTCGACATGGCGAAGCTCAAGGCCGCGACCGAGCGAATCGGCTACCCGGTGCTGCCCGTGGTGCAGCGGCTCGTTGCCTTGTGCGACCGGGGCCTCGGCGAGTGGTGCCATTGGGGCGCGACCACCCAGGACATCACCGATACCGCGACGGTGATGCAGATCCGCGACGCGCTCGCCCTCGTCGAAACCGATCTGCGGGCCATCTGCGCCAGCCTGGCCGGGCTCGCCCGTCAGTACCGCGACACGCCGATGGCCGGGCGCAGCAATCTCCAGCAGGCCACGCCGATCACCTTCGGCTACAAATGCGCGGTGCTGCTCGCCGGGTTCCAGCGCCATCTCGAACGCCTGGCCCAGCTCCGGCCGCGCGTGCTGGTCGGCGAGTTCGGCGGCGCTACGGGGACACTCGCGTCACTGGGGGCCGATGGCCTTCGCGTGCAGCGGGCGCTGATGGAGGAGCTCGGCCTCGGCCAGCCGGAGATCGCCTGGCACACCATGCGCGACCGCATCGCCGAGGTCGGCTGCTTCCTCGGCCTCGTCACCGGCACGCTCGGCAAGATTTCCATGGACGTGAAGCTGATGATGCAGACCGAGGTGGAGGAGGTGTACGAGCCCTTCGCCGAGGGCCGCGGCAGCAGCAGCACGATGCCGCAGAAGCGCAACCCGATCTCGTCGAACTACATCCACGCCTGTGTCGCGATGGTGCGACAGAACGTCGCCGCGCTGCTGGATGCGATGGTGGAGGACCACGAACGCTCTACTGGTCCGTGGGAGATCGAGTGGATCGCGGTGCCGGAGATTTTCCTCCTCTCCGCCGGCGCGCTGAACCAGGCGCGGTTCCTGGTCGGCGGCCTCGTCGTCGATCCGGCGCGGATGCGCGCCAACCTCGATCTGACGAAGGGGCTGGTCGTGTCGGAAGCCGTCATGATGGGCCTCGGCCCGGCCCTCGGCCGCCAGCGCGCGCATGATCTGGTCTACGACGTCTGCCGCGCGGTCATCGCGGGACAGGGCAAGTTCCTCGACCTGCTGGCCGCGAACCCCGAGATCGCGGCGCACATGACGCGCGAGAAGCTCGCCACCCTGCTCGATCCCGCCAATTATTGCGGGCTGGCCGGCGAGATGGTGGACCGCGTGTTGGCGCGGGGCTGACCGCCCTCACCCCGGCCCTCTCCCGGAGGGAGAGGGAGGAGAAAACCCTCTCCCTCGGGAGAGGGTTGGGTGAGGGCCTTCCAACAGGAGAGCCGACATGCAGCTCGACGTCGACCACCTCAAATCCTGGATCGGCCGCACCGAGGCGACCCTGGACACGGTGACGGCCGCCCCCATCGCCGCCCTCGCCGCCACGCTGGACCGCGACGACCCGCTGCCGCGTCCTGGGGACCCGCTGCCGCCGCTTTGGCACTGGCTCTACTTCCTGCCGCTGCACCGCTGGTCGGAAATCGGGCCGGACGGCCATGCCGAGCGCGGCGGCTTTCTGCCGCCGGTGCCGCTGCCGCGCCGCATGTGGGCGGGCGGGCGGTTCACGTTCCGGCAGCCGTTGCGCGTCGGCGAGGCGATCCGCCGCACCTCGACCATCGCCGACGTGTCGCATAAATCAGGCCGCAGCGGCGATCTGGTCTTCGTCCTGGTCCGCCATGAGATCGCGGGCGATAACGGCCTCGCCCTCACCGAAGAGCACGACATCGTCTATCGCGACGCCGTCCGGCCCGGCGATCCGACGCGGCCGCCGCAACCCGCGCCGCAGGACGCCGTCTGGCAGCGCCCGATCGTGCCCGACGAGGTGCTGCTGTTCCGCTACTCGGCGCTGACCTTCAACGGCCACCGCATCCATTACGATCGCCGCTACGTCACCGAGGTCGAGGGCTACCCCGGCCTGATCGTGCATGGTCCGCTCATTGCCACGCTGCTCGTGGACCTGCTGCGCCGGAACGTGGCGGCGCCGATGACCGCCTTCCGCTTCCGCGCCGTGCGGCCGCTGTTCGACATCGCCCCCTTCGCCGTCTGTGGCGCGCCCACGCCGGAGGGCGCGTCGGCCTGGGCGCGGGACGCCGAGGGCTTCCTCGCGATGGACGCGGCTGCCACGTTCGCCGCCATCTGAACCGGACCGGAGCACATCCATGCCAGATACCATCGAACAGACCCTCGCCTCGCTCGGCCTCACCCTCCCCAAGCCCGCCGCCCCGCTGGCGAACTACGTTCCGTTCGTCGTCGCCGGCGGCCTGGTCGTCGTCTCCGGGCAAGGGCCGGTCGAGGATGGCCGGGCCGTCTTCACGGGCAAGGTGGGCGAAGCGCTCTCGGTCGAGCAGGGCCAGCAGGCCGCGCGGCTCTGCTTCCTCAACGTGCTTGCCCAGCTCCGCGCCGCCTGCGACGGCGACCTCGGCCGCGTGCGCCGCGTCGTTCGGCTCGGCGGCTTCATCGCCGCGCCGGCCGCCTTCACCGAGCACGCCCAGGTGATGAACGGCGCGTCCGACCTCGCGGTCGCGGTGTTCGGCGAGGCCGGACGGCACGCGCGCACCACGGTCGGCGTGCCGTCGCTGCCGGCCGATTTCGTGGTCGAGGTCGAGGGTCTCTTCGAGATCGCCTGAGCCGATCGCCCTCGATCAGGCCGGCAGCGTGTAGCGCCGCTCGATCGCGTCGCGGATCGCCGCCCGCGCCTCGTCAACCGGCAGGTCGCCCTGCTCGACCTGCGCAATCATGTCCGTCAGCTCGCGATCCTTGATCGACAGCCCGATCCAGCGGGAATAGTCGCCCTGCCGCCGATGGTATTCCCAGGTGTCGGCATCGACGCCGTCGGCCATCTCAAGGAACATCATCAGGTTGGTCGCCCGCAGGTTCAGCTTTGCCGCCGGGCCGCGGAAGAAGAAACTCTTGTCGTCGCCGAGCTTGCCTTCCGCGTACTTGCGCACGTGCCGTCGCAGCGTGCCCTTGCCGGGGATGACGGCGAGGTGTCGCGGCGCGGGCGCGTCAAGCGCGAGCGTGAGCATCTCGCCGGTGGGCACGCTCTCCGGCACGTCCGCGCGCGGCAGCCCGCGTGCCTCTCGGAACGTCGTCACCGCGGCACCGGCTTCCGACCCGACGGCGATGATGCGGTCGATCCCGCCGAGAATGCGGGGCGAGATCGATTGCGGACGGACCGTGACGAACATGAAGACCTCCAGCACCGGCGGAAGCGCGCCGCCGACGTGGCCATCCGGAAAGCAGTGGTGGGCCTCGTCCACGACGATCATGTGCGGCCGGCCGGTACGCGCCCGCAACGCCAGCAGCTCGGGCAGAAATCCTGACAGGAACTCGGGGCGGTCGGCCAGCTTCACGCCGAGCAGGTTCACCGCGACGCTGGTGTCGGTCTTGCGCAACAGGTCCAGCACGGTGTCGACCCGGGGGGCTTCCTTCGCTGTCCCGATGCTTATCAGGGTCTCGGCGTCCCCGTAGTCGCCCTCCGGGTCGATGACGCAGTACTGGAAGCCTCGTTCCGCCAGCCGCTCCAGGATGCCCACGGTCAACGTGGTCTTGCCGCCGCCGGAGGCCCCGGCCAGCAGCAGGCCTTGCCGCTGCGGGATCAGGCACAAGGCCTCGCCCTCCGATCCCTCCAGCGGGCACGCGAGCGGGATCTGCTGACGCGGGTTGTGCGCATCGACCTCGGCGAGATCGGTGGCCAGGATGCGGTCGATTAGCTCGGCCGCGCCGGCGCCTCGCTCTCCTTCCGTCACCAGCACGGCGTCCGCCTTCAGCGAGGGGAGGGCATTGGCGACCGCCACCGGCAACCCGCAGAGATCGAGGAAGGCGAAATCGTTCTCGGCATCGCCGACCGCCACGCAATTGTGCGGCGAGATTTCGAGTTCGGCCAGCGCCGCGCGCAGCCCGCTCTCCTTGTTGACGCCGGCGGGCAGCACCATTACGGCGCCCTTGTTGAAGGTGATCTGCAGGTCGAGGCCGAGATCGCGAATGGCCCGCAGCACCGCCGTCTCGTTCGGCTCCCAGCTCGCCACGATCACCCGCCCGACCGAGAGCGGGTGCACGCCCATCTCGCGCAGCCGCTTCGCGAACGCCGGCGGCGGCGGCGGCGGATCGGCCAGGGTGCGCTCTTCGCGGGTCTCCGGCCGGTAGATCAGGGCGCCGTTCTCGGCCACCACGCGATCGAATAGGTCGAGCCGGGGCATCGCGCGCTGCAGGTCCTCGAGCTCCCGTCCGGTGACGAGGATCAGCTTGCGCGATCCGGCCTTCAGGCGCTCCAGCGCGGCGGTCGTCGCCTCGTCGACCACGCCGTCATGCGCGATCGTCCCGTCATAGTCCGTGGCCAAGGCAACGTACCGCATCGCGTCCACATATCAGGCGCGAGACCCCGCCAGGGCGACAGTTCCGTGGCAGCTAGCGCGCTCCTGACTTGCTTTCCTTCCCGTGCTGCGGTGCCATATCGCCCCATGCCCGACGGTGCCGAAACCCTCACCCTCACCTTGCACAGCCGAATCGCCGAGATCGACGCGGCGGACTGGGACGCTTGCGCCGGGGCAGACAACCCGTTCGTCAGCCACGCTTTCCTGGGCGCGCTCGAGGATAGCGGCTCGGCGGGGGCGCGAACCGGCTGGCTGCCGCAGCACGCCGTACTGCGCAACGCGTGCGGCCAGGTGGTCGCGGCCGTGCCGATGTATGCGAAGTCGCACAGCTACGGGGAATACGTGTTCGACCACGGCTGGGCGAACGCGCTGGAGCGGGCGCGCGGGCGCTATTACCCGAAGCTCCAGGTGGCGGTGCCGTTCAGCCCGGTGCCTGGGCCGCGCCTGCTGTTGCGACCCGGGACGGGCGTAACGTTCGAGACAGTGGCGCGCGCGCTGGTGCAAGCTTGCGCCGAGCTCGACCTCTCGGGGGTGCACGCCACGTTCTGCACCGAGTCGGAATGGAATCTGCTCGGGCAAGCCGGCTGGCTGCAGCGGCTCGGGATGCAGTTCCACTGGGAGAATGCCGGCTACGGCAGTTTCGACGACTTCCTGGGCGCGCTCAGCTCGCGCAAGCGCAAGGTGCTGCGCCGCGAGCGACGGGACGCGAACGCCGCCGGGCTCACTTTCAGGGCGCTGCGTGGCCCGGAGATCAAGAAGCGCGACTGGGACGCGTTCTACCGCTTCTACCAATCGACCGTGGACCGCAAATGGGGCAGCGCCTACCTGACCCGCTCCTTCTTCGGCTTGCTCGGGGAGCGGGTGGGGGACGCCGTGGTGCTGATGACAGCCGAGCACAACGGCACCCCCGTCGCGGGCGCGCTCAACCTCGCGGGCAGCGACGCGCTCTACGGCCGCAACTGGGGCTGCCGCGGCGACTGGCCCTTCCTACATTTCGAGCTTTGTTATTACCGTGCCATCGAGTGGGCGATCGCCAACGGGCTGCAGCGGGTCGAGGCCGGCGCGCAGGGCCGGCACAAGATCCAGCGCGGCTACCTGCCCCAGCCGACCTATTCCGCACACTGGATCGCCCATGCGAGCCTGCGGCAGGCCATCGACAATTTCCTCGAACAGGAGCGTCCGGCGATCCTGGCCGACATCGACGCGCTTGCCGCCGAGTCGCCGTTCCGCAAAGAGGGCGAGGCCGAGTGAGCCGGCGATGCGCATCCTGTTCGTCTCGTCCAACCGCATCGGCGATGCCGTCATCACGACCGGCGTCCTCGACCACCTGATCCGCAACCATCCCGACTGCCGCATCACCATAGCCTGCGGGCCTGTCGCCGAGGGCGTGTTCGCGCGCATGCCGAACCGCGAGCGGACCATCCTGGTCGGCAAGCGGCCCTACGACCTGCACTGGCTCGCGCTATGGCGCGAGGTCGCCTTCACCGTCTGGGATCTGGTCGTGGACACGCGGGGGTCCGGCCTCGCCTACCTTCTGCCGGCGCGGCGGCGCGCGGTGAAGCGCGGGGAACCCGGCCGCAAGTTCGAGCAATTCGCGGCGATGCTGAAGCTCGATCCGCCGCCGCTGCCGGTGGTCTGGACGGCGGCCGAGGACCGGACGGCTGCGGAACGCCTGCTTCCGGCCGGGCGGCCGGTGATCGGTCTCGGCCCGACCGCCAACTCTGCTTACAAGATGTGGCCGACCGAGCGGTTCGCCGCGTTGTTCCACCGCCTCGCCGCCGGACCGCTGCCGGGCGCGGTCCCGGCCATCTTCGCCGGCCCCGGTGAGGCGGAACGGATAGGTTCCGCACCCCTGCTGGCCGCCTTGCCGGACGCGATCGATCTTGTCGGCCGGCTCAGCCTGCCGCAGGCCGCCGCCGCCATTCAGTGCTGCGCGCTCTATGTCGGCAACGACTCCGGGCTGATGCATCTGGCCGCTGCGGCGGGGGTGCCCACCATCGGCCTATGCGGGGCCACGATGGATCGCGCCGTGGAGATGGCGCCGGCCGGCCGCTTCGCTCGCTGGGCGCTAGCGACCCGGCCGAGCATGGAAGCGCTCAGCGTAGAAGGGGCCTTCGCGGCGGCCCGCGCCGTGATCGCCGAGGCGGATGCCGCCGCGTGACGTCGGGCCGGTTGACAAACAATTCGCCCGGAACACCCGAGAGAACACCATTGTGAACCCTGTCGGGACGCCACGAGCGGATGATGGTCTCCCACCATTGTCCCGGGCATGCTTGCATCCCGGCCCCATATCAGGTGTGTCATGGCTGCTTGTGCGCTGGCGTTGGTTCTGCTGATCGACGTGTCCGGCTCGGTCTCCTCGGACCGCTACGCCCTCCAGCATGCGGGAGTGGCGCAGGCGTTGACCGAGCCGCAGGTCGAGCACGCGCTGCTCAGCCAGGAGGGTGGCATGGCGATCACCGTCATCGAATGGAGCGACCGGCGACAAACCATCGTGCCCTGGCACATGATCCGCACCGCCCCCGACGTGAGCGCGGTTTCGGAGATTCTGGCCGGCGCGCAGCGGAGCATGACGGGCTCGACGGCGATGGGCGACGCGCTGCACGAGGGGCTTACCGCGTTGAACCGGGCACCGTGCGAGCCGTCCCGCAAGATCATCGACATATCGGGCGACGGCCGCAACAACGACGGCAGCGTCTCGCCGGACGACATGCGCCTGCGGGCACGCGCCAACAACGTCATCATCAACGGCCTGCCGATCCGCGGCGACGAGCCGGATGTCGCGGATTATTACCGAGGCCACGTCGTCACTGAGGACGGGTTCGTCATCGAAGCGAAGAGCTTCGACGATTTCGCCGTGGCGATCCGCACCAAGCTGCTGACCGAGGTCAGCGAGCGTAAGCATCCCTCTCTCGACGGAGACCCGGCCGGGGGTTAGCCGATCACCCGCTCCCCCCGCAGCCCCGCGATCTCGCCGGCGCTGAAGCCGTACGCGCTCAGCACCTCATCGGTGTGCGCGCCCCGCTCCGGCGCGGCACGGACCTCGCCGGGGGTGCGTGAAAAGCGCGGTGCCGGTCCGGGCTGTTGCACGCCGCCGATGTCGACGTAGGCTTGGCGCGCCTTGGCGTGGGCGTGCTCCGGCGCCTCGGCGACCGAGAGCACGGGCGCGAAGCAGATGTCGGTGCCCTCCATGACGGCGCACCACTCGTCGCGCGTCTTGCCGCGAAACACGGCCGAAAGCCGTTCGCGCATCTCGGGCCAGCGGGATTTGTCGAGCTGCTCGGGCAGGTCCTGCCCGGCGAGCCCGGTCTTCTCCAACAGCAGCTTGTAGAATTGCGGCTCGATCGATCCGATGCAGACGAACTTGCCGTCCTTGGTCTCGTAAGTCCCGTAATAGTGCGCCCCGCCGTCGACGAAGTTCGACTCGCGCTCGTCCTGCCATAGCCCGGCGGCGTGCATCCCGATCACGCCCCCGAACAGGGCAGCCGTGCCGTCCACCATCGCCGCGTCCACCACCTGCCCCTGGCCGGAGCGCGACGCCTCGAGCAGCGCGCACACCATCCCGAAGGCGAGCAGCATCCCGCCGCCGCCGAAATCGCCGACGAGGTTGAGCGGCGGCACCGGCTTGTCGCGCGGGCCGATGGCGTGCAGCGCGCCCGACAGCGCAATGTAGTTGATGTCGTGACCCGCCGCCTTCGCGAGCGGGCCTTCCTGGCCCCAGCCGGTCATACGGCCGTATACCAGTTTCGGGTTGCGCTTCAGCGCGAGGTCCGGGCCGATGCCGAGGCGCTCGGCGACGCCGGGTCGGAACGGCTCCATCAGCCCGTCCGCCTTGGCGGCAAGCCGGAGAACGATCTCCGCGCCGCCCGGCTTCTGCAGGTCGACCGCGATCGAGCGGCGCGAGCGGCCATGCACGTTGTAGCGCGGGTCGGCGTAGCGCGACGGCGTGTTCGGGTTGACCCGGTCGACCCGGATGATGTCGGCGCCGAGATCTCCCAGCATCATCGCCGCCATGGGCCCCGGCCCGATCCCGGCCACCTCGATCAGCTTCAAGCCTGACAGCGGACCCATGTGGTTCTCCTTGCTCGTCGAAGGCCCTCACCCAACCCTCTCCCAAAGGGAGAGGGCTTTCTGCTCCCTCTCCCTCCGGGGGAGGGCCGGGGTGAGGGTGCTAGTACCCCATCAGCCCCGCATACCGCTCGCGATGGAACGCACTCCCACCGAACGTCGCCATCGCCACGCGCGCCCGCTTGGTGAAGAAGCCGATGTCGTGCTCGTCGGTCATGCCGATGCCGCCATGCATCTGCACGCCCTCGTTGCCGACCAGGAAGAACGTGTCGTTCGCCTTGCTCTTGGCGAGGCTCGCCAGCGCCGCCGCATCGTTTGCCCCCTCGTCGAACGCCGAGAGTGCGGCCAGCACCGCCGAGCGCGTCACCTCGATTTCGCAGAACATCTGCGCCGCACGATGCTTGAGCGCCTGGAACGAGCCGATCGGCACACCGAATTGCTTGCGGTCCTTGAGATACTGCACCGTGCGCTCGAAGCACTCGACGGCGCTGCCGAGCATTTCGGCGGCGAGCCCCACCCTCGCCCGGTCGAGCACCGCCTCCAGCACATCCGCCCCGCCGTCGATCGGACCGAGAGCCGCCTGGTCCGCCACCTCGACGTTGTCGAACGTCACGATCGCCGCATTCCGGCTGTCCACCATGATGGTGCGCTGGCGCGAAACGCCCGGGGCGTCGGCGGGCACCAGGAACAGCGTGATGCCGCCCGTGTCGCCCACGCTCCCCGCCGTGCGCGCGGCGACGATCAGCGTGTCGGCCACATGCCCGTCGAGCACGAAGGTCTTGCGCCCCGAGAGCCGGTAGCCGCCGCCGTGCTTCTTCGCCGTGGTCGCGATCCGGGTCGGCGCGTGGTGCGGCCCTTCCTCCAGTGCGAGGGCCAAGATGGTCTCGCCGGCGACGAGCCCGGACAGGTGGGTGTCCTTCTGCATCGCGCTGCCCGCCAGCGAGAGAGCGGTAGCGCCGACCAGCGCGGTGGAGAGCAGCGGGGTCGCCGCCAGGCTGCGCCCGGCCGCATCCATCACCAGCCCGAGCCCGACCAGCCCGAACCCCGAGCCGCCGTACTCCTCTGGGACGACGAAACCCGTCCAGCCGAGCTCCGCCATCTCGCGCCACAGCGGGCGCGAGAAGCCGTCCTTGTCCTGAGTGTCGCGAAGCGTGCGGAGCGCCTTGATCGGGCTCTTGTCGGCGAAGAACGCCAGCGCGGTGTCCTGCACCAGCTGCGCGTCGGAGGAAAGCGTGAGCGTCATGGTCTTAGTCCGGCAGGCCAAGCACGCGCTTGGCGATGATGTTGAGCTGAACCTCGGACGTGCCGCCCTCGATCGTGTTCGCCTTGGCGCGCAGCCAGTCGCGCGTGGTGCGCAGGTTGTCGGGGTCGAAGCCGTCGCCCTCCCAGCCCAGCATCTCGGTCCCTCCTGCATCGAGCAGCGCCTCGTAGCGCCGCTTGTTCAGCTCGGTCGCGTAATATTTGAACATCGCGGACGCCGGCCCCGGCGGCGCGCCGGCCCGCGCTTCCTCCGCCGCCCGCTGCCGGGTCAGCGCGAAGGCCTGCGCGTCGATGTTGAAGCGGGCGATCTGGTCCCGTTGGGCGGGATCGCTGATACCGCCACCCGCCTCGCCCACATAGCGTTTTGCCGCGGCCTCCGGGGTCAACTCTGAACGTTCGCGCGAGCGCTCGCCGATCGCGCCGATCCCCTTGCGCTCGTGCTCGAGCAGGCGCTTGGCGATGGTCCAGCCCCTGTTCATCTCGCCGACGAGGTTGCCGGCCGGCACCTGCACGTTCTCGAAGAACGTCTCGCAGAACACCGAGTAGCCGCTGATCAGCCGGATCGGCTGCGGCCGCACGCCGGGTTGGCCCATGTCGATCAGCAGGAAGCTGATGCCCTCGTGCTTCTTGGCCGTGGGATCGGTGCGGACGAGGCAGAAGATCCAGTCCGAGAGGTGGGCGCCCGAAGTCCAGATCTTGTGGCCGTTGACCAGGAAGTGCTCGCCTTGCAGCACCGCGCGCGTCGACAGGCTGGCGAGGTCCGAGCCCGAGCCCGGCTCGCTGTAGCCCTGGCACCACCTGATTTCACCCGTCGCGATCTTCGGCAGGTGCTGGCGCTTCTGCTCCTCGGTGCCGTATTCCAGCAGGGTCGGGCCAAGCATCGAGAACCCCATGCAGCGGAGCGGTGGGCGGCAGTTCAGCGCGTTCATCTCGGCGCCGAGCGCCTTCGCTTCGGCCTCGGACAGCCCGGCGCCGCCGTACTGGGTGGCCCAGGTCGGCGCGGTCCAGCCTTTTGCCGCCATGCGGTCGAGCCAGAGCTTCGATTCCGGGTTCTTGCATTTCTCCTTGGTCCCGCCGCCCACCGCCTCGTCGTCGGGCTGCGCCGTCCGCATGGACGGCGGGCAGTTGGCCTGCAGCCAGTCGCGCGCTTCGGCGCGGAATATTTCTAAGCTGGGCATCGCTAGCTCCATCTGTTCGTCATGGCCGGGTTCGGGTGCCGGAGTCATCCGAAGCGGAAGTGCCGCTCCATCTCCTTTTTCACCTCGGTCATGTGCGTGTAGTATTGCAGGAAGCTGCCGTTGTAGTTGCCGTCCTGGCGCCGGTTCGACTCGCCCTCGAAATTGTAGTAGCCGGGCGTACACTCCTTGTTCCGGTTGGTCTTGCCGCGGTTCCGGATCACCTCGTCCACCCACCACTGCTCGGTTTCCGGCGCGGCGTCGATCGTCGTAAAGCCGTGCTCGCGCACGTACTGGATGCAGTCGGCGATATGGTCGCCCTGGGTTTGCAGCATGAAGGTGAGGTTGAACTGAAACGAGGCCTGGTAGCCGCCCATGATGAACAGGTTCGGATAGCCCTGTGAGTGGATGCCGAACACAGTGCGCATGCCGTCGGCATATTTCTCGTTCAGCTCCAGCCCGTTTTCGCCGCGGATCTCGTTGTAAATGCCGGTCACCTGCACTTCGAACCCGGTGGCGTAGATCAGCACATCGAGCGGATACTCGCGCCCGTCGAACACGGGGCCGTTCTTGTTGACCTCGGTGATGCCGCGACCGTTGGTATCGACCAGATGAACGTTCGGGCGGTTGAACGCCGGCAGATATTCGTCGTCGTAGCAAGGCCGCTTGCACCGGTGCATGTACCAGGGCTTCAGCGCCTCGGCCGTCGCCTTGTCCTGCACGATCTCCTCGACGCGCCGGTGGATCCGCATCATGTGCTCGATGTTCTGGTTTTCCTGCCGCCGGATCTTCTCCTCGCGCGGCAGGTTAGCGAGGTCGATTTTCTGCTGCTCGGTCAGGATCGGCCCGCGCATGTGTTTTTCCCGCCGCTCGCGCTGCCAGCCCGGCTGCAAGCCTGCGGCCCATTGCGGATCCGTGGCCGTATCGTCGCGAATGTCGATCGCGGATGGCGTGCGCTGGAACACGTAAAGTTCCTTGGCGGCCTTGGCGACGCGCGGGATGATCTGCACAGCGGACGCCCCGGTGCCGATGATGCCGATGACCTTGTCCTGGAGACCGGATAGATCGTCGTTCGTGTAATTATAGTCGAAGCGCGACGAGTGGAACGAATATCCCTCGAAGCGCTCCATGCCGTCGATCTTCGAGAGTTTCGGCTTGGAGAGCGTGCCGTTGGCGCAGATCACGAACCGTGCCGACATCATATCCCCGCGATCGGTGCCGATACGCCAGAGCTTGGCTTTCGCGTCCCAAGTGGTGGACGTGACCGTGGTCTGGAACACGGCCAGATCGTAGAGATCGTATCGGCGGGCGATCGCCTGGCAATGCGCGAAGATTTCCGGCCCCTTGGCGTAAAAGCTGCCGGGCACGTAGTTCATTTCGTCGAGCAGCGGGAGATAGTCGTAGGCGCTGACATCGCACGCGACGCCCGGATAGCGGTTCCAGTACCAGGTGCCGCCGACGTCACCGCCGCGCTCGACGATGCGGATGCTCTGCACGCCCCGCTCGCGCAGCCGCGCCGCCGTCAGCAAGGCGGAGAAGCCGCCACCGATGAACAGGCATTCTACCGTGTCGGTGATCGGGTCGCGCGACTCCGGTGCCTCGGCATGCGGGTCGATCTCATATCGCGCGAGGTCGCCGGTCAGGTCCGACGTGTATTGGGACCGACCCTCGGGCCGGTAGCTCAGACGCAGGTCGCGCGCTTCGGCGAACTTCTGCTTGATCCGATCATAGTAGTCCTGCGGCTTGTCGACCGGCCGCAGCGGGTCGAACAGCACTCGCCCCGGGACTGGAGGCCGGTCGGCGGCCCTCACCGGAGGTGCTGGTTCCTTCGTATCCGACATACGGTCTTCTCGTCCTCTCTCGTCCACTCGTTGCAAATATCGAACCCTCACCCAACCCTCTCCCGAAGGGAGAGGGCTTCGCTGCTCCCTCTCCCTTCGGGAGAGAGCCGGGGTGAGGGACTATTCCTTCCGCTCCCGATAATCCCCGAACGCCGCATCCCGTTGCGACAGCAAATCCCGCACGCTGCCGCCGTCGCGCTTGAACTGCGCCCGGTAGTCCAAACTCGCCTTGGTGGAGAACGCCAGCGCCTGCATCTCGGTGCCCGAGCGGATCGCCGCGCGCAGCCCCATGATCTCCATCGCGCGATGCACGCTGCGCTTGTTGATCTGCTGCAGCTCGGTCGGCGTCAACGCGACCCGCTCGGCGATCTTCAGCACCTCCGCCTCCAGCCGCTCGGCGGGGTAGGCGTGGTTGGCCCAGCCATCCGCCGCCGCCTCGACGCCGCTGATCGCGTCACCCGTCAAATACATCTCCATCGCCCGGCGCATCCCCATCATCCAGGGATGGAACTGGTTGTCGGGCGGGCTCATCAGCCGGGTCGGCGGGTAGCCGATCTTGGCGTCCTCCGCGACGTAGACGAGGTCGCAGCAGGTCGCGAGCTCGCTGCCGCCGGCGAGGCAGTAGCCGTGCACCTGCGCGATCACCGGCTTGCCCAAATCCCAAATCCGCAGCCAGCCATCGACCACGTGGCGCGGCCACTGACCCGCCCCGGACGGCGTATAATACGGCTGGTCCTCGGCGTTGTTCGCCGACAGGTCGTAGCCGGCGGAAAAACTCGGACCGGCGCCGCGCAGAATGCTGACGTTCACCTCCGGGTCGCGATCCGCCTCCTCCAACGCCGCGAGGATCGCCCCGCGCATGGCGTTGTTCAGCGCGTTGCGCTTTTCCGCGCGGTTCATCGTCAGCCGCCGCACGCCGGGAAGCGGGTCGTCGCGCAACAGAACCTCGGTCATGCGCGTCCCCCGCCCGTGGGCACGTCCTTGAACGCCATGCCCTTGTCCGCCCGCATGTCGGCCGGCAGCTTCAGCACGCGCTCGGCGATGGTGTTGCGCAGGATCTCGTCGGTGCCGCCGGCGATGCGCATGGCGGGTGCGTAGATCAGCGCCTCCTCGAAAATGCCGGCCAGCGGCATGTCGGAGCCGTTCATCACCCCGGCCGCGCCGAGCAACTCCAGCCCGTACGAGGTGATCTCCTGCAGCTTGCTGGCACTCACCAGCTTGCCGATCGAAGCCTCTGGCCCCGGCACCTCGCCTTTGGAGAGCGCCGTCATCGTCCGGAACTTGGTGAACCGCAGCCCCTGCGCGCGGACGTAGAACTCGGCGAGTTTCTCCTGCACGCCGGCATCGTCGATCGCCGGCCCGTTCTCCAGCTCCAGCTCGCGGGCGATCGCGAACAGCTCCTCGAAATCCGGCCCCGGGTTCTCCGCCGTCGCGTAGCGCTCGCTCATAAGCAGCGAGATCGCCACCTTCCAGCCGCCGCCCACCGGGCCGAGCCGCTGGCTGTCGGGGATGCGCACGTCGTTGAAGAACACCTCGTTGAAGTGCGACGAGCCCGACATCTGCTTGATCGGCCGCATCTCGATCCCCGGCGTCTTGGCGCTCAGGAAGAAGAAGGTCAGCCCTTCGTGCTTCGGGCGGTCGAAATCGCTGCGTGCGATCAGCACGCCGAAATCCGACTTGTGCGCCATCGACGTCCAGATTTTTTGGCCGTTGACCACCCACTCGTCGCCGTCGCGCTCCACCCGCGTGCGCAGCGCGCCGAGGTCGGAGCCGCCGGCGGGCTCGGAGAAGAACTGGCACCAAACCTCGTCGCCGCGCAGCGCCGGCGGGGCGTAGCGGTCGCGCTGCTCCTGCGTGCCCCAGCGGCAGATGGTCGGGATGCACATGCCGAGGCCGAGGCCGAACATACCGGTGAGCACCTTGTACTTGGCCTCCTCCTGGCCGTAGATCACCTGCTGGATCGGCGAGCCGCCCTGCCCGCACCACTCCTTGGGCCAGGTGATCCCGGCGAACCCGGCGTCGAACTTCTTGCGCTGGAACGCCTTGGCCGCCTCCATCGCGCCCGGCGCATCCTGTCCGCGCCGGTAGCCGAGCACCTCGCCCGGCTTGCGGCGCTCGGCGTTGGCGTCGAGGAACGCGACGCAGCGGGCGCGGTACTCGGCTTCCTCGGGCGAGTCCTCGAAATCCATCGCGCGCTCCTAAGCCGCTTCCAGGGCCGAGACGTTGCGGCTACGCAGCCCGGCGATCAGCCGGTGCTTCCACTCCCGCCCGCTGCCGAGCGCCAGGCCGAGCAGCTTGGCCCGTCGATACAGCAGGTGGCAGTCGAACTGCCACGTGTAACCCATGCCGCCGTGGGTCTGGATGTTCTCCTTGGTCGCGAGCCAGCCGGCGTCGCAAGCGGCAATCCGGGCGCTGGCGGCGGCGACCGGCAGTTCCGCCGCACCACTCGCCACGGCCCAGGCCGCCCAGTATGCATTCGAGCGCGCCAGCTCGACCGCCACGTACACGTCCGCCAGCTTGTGCTTGATCGCTTGGAACGAGCCGATCGGTCGACCGAACGCGTAGCGGGTCAGCGCGTAGTCGCGCGCCATCTCCAGGCGGCCTCGGCATTGCCGACCTGCTCGAAGGCCATCGGCACCGCCGCGTGGTCGAGCAAGGTGCGGATCGCCCCCGGTCCGACGGCCGCCGGCAGCGGCTCGGCGGGCGCGTCCTCGAACCGGATGCGCGCGTGCCCGCGCGACGGGTCGAAGGTGCTCACCGACTCGCGGGTCACGCCCGGTCCGGCGAGATCGACGACGTGCAGCGACGGCGTTCCCCGCGCCGCCACGACCGCGAAGTCCGCGGCCTCGCCGTCCGCAACCGGCGCCTTCACGCCGATCAGCTTGCCGTGGGATACTGTGCTGTCGAGCCGCTCGGGACGCACCAATCCGGGCCGCTCCGCATACGCGAAGGTGCCGATCGAGGCTCCGCTCGCAAGCGGCGGGAGGTAGCGTCGCTTCTGCGCCTCCGAGCCGAACAACAGGAGCGCTTCGGTGGCGAGGTAGACCGAGGACGCGAACGGCACGGGCGCGATCGCTCGGCCCAGCTCCTCGGCCAGCACGCAAACGGCTAGCCGCCCGAGCCCGGCGCCGCCGTATGCCTCGGGGATGGATGCGCCGGTCCAGCCCATCTCGGCCATCTGCCACCACAGCGCGGCGTCATGCGATTGGCCGTTGTCGATGACCCGGCGCACTGCGCTGGCGGGGCTGCGTTCGCGCAGGAAGGCGCGCGCCGTCTCGCGGAGCTGCTTCAGCTCGTCGGGAAAGTCGAAATCCATCCCAGCCTCCCTAAGGCAAGCAAACCCGATTTACCGGGGCTCAGCAACACCGGCTCGCCCTGGATCGGGGACGCTAGCTCGTCGCCGGGGTGCTTCGCTGCCGCATCCCCGACAGCAGCAACGGCGTGAGCACCGCCACGCCGACGCCCCACGCGCCGTTGACGACGATCGGGATGATGATCGAGCCGCCGACCGGAGGCGCGCCCTTCAACGGCGCCACGACGAACCAACCGACCAAGCAGGCGATGAAACCCAAGCCAAATCCCCAGAGCACGGCTGCCTTGCCCATATGCGGCCAGGCGAGCCCGAAGGGGATGCCATACAGCGCACCCCAGAAGGTTAGGCTCGCGATCAGCGGCAGCCCAAAGGGGGCCGTGGGTCTCATCGGATAGGGAGCAGGCATGAGGCCGAACTGGTGAAGCACCCACCACGCAGCCGCGTGGAACGTCACCACTGATACGGCCGCTGCCAGGAATCCGGCTACGGCGCGGATGGCAGGAGCGGGATACGCCCGCTCACCTGATTCATGAAACAAACGGTTCTCCTTGCGACAGAGAAGGCGGCCCGAGCGCGTCGGATGCAGGGCACGGCTCGCCCGCAAAGCTATTCCTTGCATCCTTTCACGCCTCACAAAATCAAGCTAGACTGACCTAATCCGTGGGAGTTGACCACGATGAGCGATCCCATCGCGGCTATTACGGAGGCGGATGCAACCGGCGAGATCGCCGATATCTACGGCGATATCCGCCGCATCTACCGGGTCAGCGTCGTCAACCTGGTCTGGCGGCACCTCGCCACATTTCCGGGCGCGCTGCCATGGGCGTGGACCACGATCCGGCCCTTCTATCTCGACGGCACGATCCGCCGCGAGGCCGCCGGCATGCTGGCCGCCCTGCCCCTGCCCGAGTTGCCGAAGATGCCGCGCGACGTATGGGAGGCGGCTGGGCTCAACGAGCCCGACCGTACGCAGATCCGGACCGTGCTCGCCGCGTATGACCGGAGCAATTCCATGGCGCTGGTGGCGTTCACCACATTGCAGGTCCGGCTGGCTCCGGACCTGTTCCCACCTACGGCGAGCCCGGACGCCGTTCCGGTCATCCCTTCGGAGCCGGACGCGGAACTGCACCTGCCGCCGCTGCTGAGCCTCAAGGACATGCCGGACGCGACGGCGCGGTTGGTTCTCACGTTGAACCGGTTCGGCGCAGGCGCGGTCGCCGACCCGGTGCTGGCGAGCATGTATCGCACCCTGGCCGCGTGGCCCGCTTTCTTGACGCTGACCTGGGCCCTGCTCGCGCCGGTTAACGCGAGCGGTGCGCTTGATCGCACCATTACCGAGACGCGCGCAATCGCGCGGATGCGCGCGCGCCGCATTGCGGCTATAATCCCGCCCTCCTCTCCCTTACTCCCGGCTGCATTGCGGCCCGATATACTGAAGGCGCTCGATCGGTTCGCCGGGGACGCCATTGCGCGAATGGTCGCGATCTGCGCGATGCTGCACCGCTCGGTGGGCGCCGAGGCGGAGGTCTAAGGGGCGACGCGCTGTCTCCCCCCTGTCACTTGCGGGCTGATGCTGCCGAGCCTACGCCGGCTCACCACAGTGGAGCATGACCATGATCAAATTCTATTACCACCCCTCGCCGAACCCGGCGAAAGTCGCACTGTTTCTCGAGGAGGCTGGGCTCGACTACGAGCTTGTCCCCGTAGACACCCGCAAGGGCGAGCAGCACACGCCCGAGTTTCTAGCGGTCAACCCGAATGCGAAGACCCCGGCGCTGACCGATGGGGACGCGACGGTGTTCGACAGCACAGCCATCCTGCTCTATCTGGCCCAGAAGACCGGGAAGTTTCTGCCGGAACAAACCGACAAGATGCGCGGGCAGTTCCTGTCCTGGATGATGTTCGTCGCCTCCGGCATCGGCCCGTATTCCGGTCAGGCGGTGCATTTCAAGCATTTCGCGCCTGAACCCAAGGACTATGCCGTCACCCGCTACGCGTTCGAGGCGGAACGGCACTGGACGATCATCGACGCGCAGCTCGCGAAGCACAGCTACATGCTGGGTGACACCTACACTGTTCTCGACATGGCGGTGTGGGGCTGGGCCAGGGCGGTGCCGTTCATCCTGGGACAAGACGCGTGGGCGAAGCTGCCGAACTTGAAGCGCCATCTTGACCAGATCAACGCGCGTCCTGCCGCCCAGCGGGCCGAAGCGCTCAAGGAGAAGCACAGCTTCAAAGCGGAGATGGACGAGTCGGCGCGCAGGCACATGTTCCCGTCCGCACGCGCCGCCTAGCTCATGAGCATTGCGACCGATCGCGGGCCGCGCTGCGGGCCCGCGTCGGCCGCGAAGTCAGCCGCCACGCTAGCCGACCGCCGGTGCGGGTCGGGCATATGCGAGGTGCCCCGTTTTCACCCACGCGCGGCAGCCCTCCTTGCCGGCGACAGCCCGCAACACGGCGCCGACCGGGAGCCGGAGCCAAGAGTGCCGCGCGAATGCCTCGCCGCCCTCCTCGAAGCCGCCGTCGAGCACCAGCACCTCGATCCCGCCGGGAGCCGCGACCTGCACGGCCGCGCCGGGCGTCCAGCGCTCCAGCCTGACCTGCTCCTGCGCGTCCTCGAACAACGGCATCATTTCCAAACCCGGCCGCCCGGCAGGAGAAAAGGCGAGCGTACTCGTGTCCAGGCGCAGCTGCGTTCGGTCGCGCAGGTCGAATTGCCAAAGCTTGACGAAAATCGTGCAGCCCGGCTCCGAGCCCGGCGTGTGGCGCGTCGTGGGCGGGTTGCGGATGTAGCTGCCCGCGGGAAAGCTGCCGTGTTCGTCTTCGAACACGCCTTCCAGCACCAGGAACTCCTCCCCGCCACCGTGCGTGTGCGGCGAGAAATGACTGCGGGGCGCATAGCGAACGAGGGACGTGGCGCGCGCCACCTCGTCTCCGACACGATCGAGCATTCGACGATCCACCCCGGGAATCGGCGAGGGCGTCCAGTCCAATCGCGCGGCGTGGACTGCGGCGCGGGCGCCGAAGTCGGCATTGAGGTTCATGGCGATCCTCCGATCAAGCGACAGATGCGGCGTGGGACCGGGTGGCAGCCCTAAAGATGGTGCACCAGAGAAGGAATGCAGCGCCTTGACCTGCGCATTGCTGGTTCGATGATGCGGCAGCAGGAGGAGCATCCCATGAGCGCCGTCCAGTTCGCCCCCTATCAGGTTGAGGCCTACAACACCGCCAAGGGCTCCGAGAACAAGATCCACGACGACAGCATCGCGCGGCGGTTCGGCTTCACCGGCGGCCTCGTTCCGGGAGTGGACGTGTACGCCTACATGGCGCACCAGCCGGTCGCGCGATGGGGCCGCGCCTGGCTCGAGCGCGGCACCGCGTCATGCCGGCTGCGCAAGCCGGTCTATGACGGCGAGATCGCGACTGTGACCGCGACCGAGGCGGACGAGGGCATCGCGATCGAGGTGACGAGCCAGGGCCAGCTCTGCGCGACCGGCATCGCCCACCTTCTCGCCGCGAGCCCCGCATCCTCGGCGACCGGCTACGACGTCGCTCCCGTGCCCGCCACGCGGCCCGACGCCAGCGAAACGTCGCTCGCCTCGGGCCTCTGGCTCAATACCGAGCCGTTCGCGGTCACGCCGGACTTTGCGGCGGGATACCTGCGCGACCTGCGCGAGACCGAACCGCTGTACGCGCGAGAGGGCATCGCCCACCCGGGCCTGATCCTGCGTCTGTGCAACTGGGCGCTGAGCCATAACGTCGTGCTCGGCCCGTGGATTCACGTGGGCTCGACGGTGCGGCACTTCAGCGTCGCGCGGGTCGGCGAAACGCTCACCGCCCGCGCCCGCATCGCCGGCAACGACGAGCGCAAGGGTCATCGCTTCGTCGACCTCGACGCGCTCGTGCTCGCAGGCGAACGGCCTGTCGCGCACGTCTTGCACACCGCGATCTGGCAGCCTCGCCAGCTTGCCGAGTCCTGAACCGAAGCACCGAGATCGAGTCGAGCAACGAGTGATGCTCGCGACACAGTCCTGTACTTATTTGCTCGAAAACTCGGCTTTCACGTTCAATTCAGCATGTCACGTGGCCGTTACGAGTTGACTTGAATACTAGCGGATGCTCGCGTCGTTTTGCGTCACGGAGAACGGCCCGCCGGGCGGTCGCCAGGCGCACGAGGGGGAAACGATGCCAACACTTCATAAACACGGCCGGCTCGCACGCCGGCTGCTCATGTCCGCAGCCCTGATCGGTAGCGTCGCCGGCGGCGCTGCATCGGCGCGGGCCGACGAGAACATGGTGCTGGTCGCCACGATCGACGTCGGCGGCAAGGGATTGGGCGCGTTCGACATCAGCTTCGTCGATCCGAAGCTGGACCTGTACGTGCTGGCGGACCGCACCAATGGCTCGGTGGACCTGATTGACGCCAGCGACAACACCTTCATCGGCCGCGTTGGCGGATTCACCGGGGTGGTGCTCAACCCCAATGGCACGGCCAACAACAGCCTCTCCGGACCGGACGGCGTCACCATCGTCGACCACAAGGAAATCTGGGCCGGCGACGGCGACAGCACGGTGAAGGTGATCGATCTAAACACGCTGGCGATAACGGACACGATCTCCACCGGGGGCGCCTTCCGAGTGGACGAGATGGCGTGGGATTCGCGCGACCACATCCTCGCGGTCGCCAACAACGCCGACCAGCCGCCTTTCGTGACGCTGATCAATACCGACAGCCATGCCATCCTCGGCAAGATCGTGTTCGACGGCACCAACGGCACGCCCGATGCGACCACGACCGGCATCGAGCAGCCGCAATGGTCGCCGAGGACCGGGCTGTTCTACGTATCGCTGCCGCAATTCGGCCCCGACCCGGAGCAGGGCGCGGTGTCGGTCATCGATCCCAGCAGCATGACCCTACTCGCCAACTTCCCGGTGCGCGACTGCACGCCCGCCGGCCTGGCCCTCGGGCCGCGCAACGAGGCGCTGGTGGGATGCAGCGCGGCCTTCTTCAGTCCGCCGAACGTGCTGAGCCAGTCGCTCATCATCAGTCTCGATAACGGCGAAGTGGTCGCCAACTTCCCGCAGGTGGGCGGCTCCGACGAGGTCTGGTACGATAACGGGACGAAGCATTATTACACCGGCTCCCGGGGTAACCAGGACAATTTGGGTGTCGTAACCCCCGTTCTCGGCACCATCGACGCCAAGCGCGACGAGTTCGACGGCAACGTGCTGACCTCGACAACGGCGCATTCGGTTACCGCCGACAGGATCTCCCACCACGTCTTCGTGCCGATCGGCTTCGTGCCGCCGGGCAGCGCCGCAGGCACCGATCCGAGCAATCCTTGCCCGACCACGGGGTGCATCGCGGTCTATCTGCCGTCGGCGATCGACGATGATGATGGGGGCAGGCAGGCCCGACGCTGAGACGGTGAGCGAGGGGCGGCGGCGGCCTTCGACGGCCTAGCGCCGCCCGACCACCAGCTGCGCTTCGTGCACGAGATCGGGGCTGAGCGTCGCGAAATCCTGCCGGAACAGCGACAGCACCGGCCCGCTTGCGCCGAGTGCCTGGAGCTGAGCCGCGTCGGCGCCGGCGAGCAGATGCTCGTCTTCGGGCTGGTGCGGCGCGGAGAAACCGATCGCTTCCAGCAGGAAGCGGGAGACACCGAAGTGCATAACCGTGCCCTTTCAAAATCCTCCCCGATGGGGGGATATGGGCACGCCTTCGGGGGGATATGGGCACGCCTTCGCAGATGCAGCATAACATTCGCTTAACCCAGCCACGCGCCGTGGTCTGGACCGGGCGGCGCGCAGGAGGCACTCTCGCCGTCATGCGCCAGCACCGCATCGCTTCCATCCCCGCCGACGGCATCGGTCCGGAGGTCATCGCCGCCGGTCTCGAAGTGCTGGAGGCGGTGGCGGCGCGAGACGGCGGCTTCAGACTAAATGTCGACCACTACGACTGGGGCTCGGCCTACTACCGCAAGCACGGCCGCATGATGCCGCCCGACGGGCTGGCCTGGATGCGGACCGCGGACGCGATCTATTTCGGCGCCGTCGGTGACCCGAACCTGCCGGACGACCTCACGCTCTGGGGCCTGCGGCTCGCGATCTGCCAGGGGCTGGACCAATACGCCAACGTGCGCCCGACGCGCGTCCTGCCGGGCGTGGCGAGCCCGTTGCGCGACCTGGGCACCGGCGATCTCGACTGGCTCATCATCCGCGAGAACTCGGAGGGCGAATACGCCGGCAACGGCGGCCGCACGCACCGCGGGCTGCCCGAGGAGGTCGCGACCGAGACCAGCATTTTTACCCGGCGCGGCGTCGAGCGGATCATGGTATTCGCGTTCGAGCAGGCCCGGCTGCGCCCGCGCAAACACCTCACGGTCGTCACCAAGTCGAACGCGCAGCGGCACGGCATGGTGTTCTGGGACGAGATCGCCTCGCTCGTGGGCCGCCGCTACCCGGACGTCACCACCGACAAGGAGCTGGTGGACGCGATGGCCGCGCGCATGGTGCGCCGCCCGGCCAGCATCGACACCGTGGTGGCGACCAACCTGCATGCCGACATCCTGTCCGACCTCGCCGCCGCCCTCGCCGGCAGCATGGGCATCGCGCCCACCGGCAACATCGACCCCGAGCGTCGCGGGCCTTCCATGTTCGAGCCGATCCACGGCTCGGCGTTCGACATCACCGGCAAGGGCATCGCCAACCCGGTGGGCAGCTTCTGGAGTGCGGCGCTGATGCTCGAACACCTGGGCGAGGCGGCCGGGGCCGGCCTGCTGATGCGCGCCGTGGAACACGTCTGCGCCGCCGGGATCGTGACACCCGACCTCGGCGGCAAGGCGACCACGAAGGAGGTCACGCGCGCGGTGTGCGAGGCGGTGAGAGGGGCAAATTTGTGAGCGAAGCGACACGCCTGCTGACCTTGCAATTCCTCGAATGGATGGCCGCCGTTCCGCGTCCCTATGCCGAAGTGATGGACGCCTGGCGCACCTCCTGCCCGCGCCTGCCGGTCTGGGAGGATGCCGTGGATGGCGGCTTGGTGCGCCTGGACCATCGCGAGGGCACCTGCTGGGTGACACTGACTGCGAATGGGCGCGCCGCGCTGCCGGCCCGGGCGAGGGCCGCGTGAGCGAGGCCGGCTACCCCGAGCAGCTGGCGAGCTTGCGCGAGACCATCGACAACCTCGACGCCGCACTCATCCACATTCTCGCCGAGCGCTTCAAATGCACCCAGCGGGTCGGCGTGCTGAAGGCGGAGCACGGGGCGCCGCCCTCCGACCCGGGCCGCGAGGGGTGGCAGGTCGCCCGGCTGCGCTCGCTCGCCGAGGGCGCGCATCTCGACCCCGTGTTCGCGGAGAAACTGCTCAACTTCATCATCGCCGAGGTGATCCGGCATCACGAGGCGATCGCCCGAGGTTAAGGGGGTTCCAAGCGCAGTGAGTCATCGTTCACCGCCATAGCCGGCGCAGGTCGCAAAATGACTCTGGGGCCCCGACCCAGGCACCGCCTTTCCCCAGACAGTGCAGCCTACACCCGCAGCGGAACGCTCGCGCCTCGCCGCCCGTGGTCGATGCTCAACAGGCCAGGGCCGGCGAACGCCAGATAGAGGAAGGCGAAGCAGTAGAACACCGCCCCCTCACCGCCGTTGATCAGCGGGAAGAAGCCGCGCGGCGCGTGCGCCATGAAATACGCCACCGCCATCTCGCCCGACAGGATGAACGCGGCCGCCCGGGTGAACAGGCCGAGCAGCAGCAGCACGCCGCCGGCCAGCTCGATGACCCCGGCAACCCAGATCAGCGAGAACGGCCGCAGATTGTCGAACATGGCGACGTGCGGGAAAGCAAAGAATTTCGCGAACGGATGCTGCAGGAAGAGCAGCGCCACCGCGATGCGAAACACGCTCAGCATTCGCGGCGTCCACGCGGCTGTCATGTCACCGGCCATCGGTCACACCTCACTCCAACGGAGCGCGACGCTACGTCGTCCGCTTCCCTATCGCCAGCCCAGCAGCGCCCGCTCCAGCCGCCCGATCAGCCGGGACACCGCCAGCCCGAGCAGCGACAACACGACGATGCCGGCCAGCAGATTGTCGGTGTCGTAGAGGTTCCCAGCCGACAGCACGAACGCCCCGATGCCGCGCTCGGCGCCGATCATCTCGGCGGCCACCAGCAATATGATGGCGATGGAGGTCGTCACCCGGAACCCGCTCAGAATCGCCGGCAGCGCGCCGGGGAGCAGCACCTTTCGCACGATCGCCGGAAACGGCAGGCCGAAGCTTTGCGCCATGCGGATCAGCCCGCGCGGCACGGCGTCGATGCCGGCGGCGGTGTTGATGACCGTCGGGAAGAACACGCCGAATGCGACGGTCGCCACTTTCGAGCCTTCGCCGATGCCGAACCAGATGATGAACAGCGGCACCAGCGCGATCTTCGGGATCGGGAACAGCGCCGAGACCACGGCCATGCCCGGGGAGCGGGCGACCGAGAACAGGCCCACGGCCAAGCCCACCGCGAGGCCCGCCGCGGTCCCGAGCGCCCAGCCCACGGCAAGCCGCCCGAGCGACGGGCCGAGCTGACGCCAGAGTTCTCCGCTGAGCGCCAGGCGATACAGCGCGACGGCAATCTCGGTCGGCGCGGGCATGAATCGGGTCGAGACCAATCCCGCCCAGCATCCCGCCTGCCAGATCGCCAGGAGCCCCAGCAGGGTCGCGACCGAGGCGATCGCCGAGGTTCCCGGCGCGAAGCCGCCGCCCCGGAACGGCACCCGTCCCTCAAGCCGCATCGGCGCTCTCCCGGTCAGCCGCTTCGGCGTCGGCGCGGATGGTTCGCCACAACGCCGCCTCCACGGCGAGGAGCGCCGGGTCGGCGCCGGGTCGGCGCCGTTGCGGCCGGTGATCGGGCGATCGATCCGCACGATCTCGCGCACCCGTCCGGGCCGGCGCGACAGCACGACGATCTGCTGGCCGAGCCGCACCGCCTCGGCGAGATTGTGCGTCACGTACACGGTGGTGGTCCCCGCCCGCGCGATCAGATCGGCGAACTCCTCCAGCAGCAGCGCCCGGGTCTGCGCGTCGTGTCAGGTGCATGGATGAGCCCTCCCCGCGCCCCTTGCCACAGCAGCGGCCCAAAGGCCAAGTGAGCCGGATGGCTCCGCCGCTCCTGCACCTGCAAGACATCACCCTCCGCCTCGGCACCAACCCGCTGCTGGGCGGGGCCGAGCTCGCGGTCGGGGCCGGCGATCGGATCAGCCTCGTCGGCCGCAACGGGTCGGGCAAGTCCACCTTGCTGAAGATTGCCGCCGGTCTGGCCGAGCCCGATGCCGGCATCCGCTTCGTGCAGCCCGGCGCCACCATCCGCTACCTGGCGCAGGAGCCGGACCTCGCCGGCTTCCCGAGCACTGCCGCCTATGTCGAAGCCGGCCTCGCGCCGGGGGACGATCCGCACCGGGCGCGCACCCTGCTCGAGCAGCTCGGCCTATCGGGCCGGGAGGACCCGGCGCGTCTGTCCGGCGGCGAGGCCCGGCGCGCCGCGCTGGCCCGCGCATTGGCGCCGGCGCCCGACATCCTGCTGCTCGACGAGCCGACCAACCATCTCGACCTGCCCGCGATCACCTGGCTGGAAGCAGAGCTTGCCGGGATGCGCTCCGCCCTGGTGCTGATCAGCCATGACCGGCGCATGCTCGAAGCGCTTTCCCGCGGGGTGGTCTGGCTCGATCGCGGCGTCACCCGCCGGCTCGACCGCGGCTTCGCGCAGTTCGAGCCCTGGCGCGACGAGGTGCTGGCCCAGGAGGAGCGCGACCGGCACAAGCTCGGCCGCAAGATCGCCCGCGAGGAGGACTGGCTGCGCTACGGCGTCACCGCCCGCCGCACCCGCAACCAGAAACGGCTCGCCGACCTGCACACGCTCCGCCGCCGCCGCCGCGAACAGGCAACCCCCGCCGCCCGCGTCCGCATGGAGGCCGCGCAAGGCGAGCTGTCCGGCAAGCTCGTGGCGGTGGCCGAGCACGTCACGAAAGCCTGGGGCGAGCGGACCGTGGTGCTCGATCTCACCATGCGAGTGCTGCGCGGCGATCGGCTCGGCATCATCGGCCCCAACGGCGCGGGAAAAACCACCCTGCTCAACTTGCTGACCGGCGCGCTTGCCCCGGATGCCGGCGAGGTCCGGCTCGGCACCAATCTGGCGCCGGTGACGCTGGACCAGCGACGCGAAAGCCTCGATCCCGGCGCGACCCTCGCCGACGCGCTCACCGGCGGCCACGGCGACACGGTGCTGGTGAACGGCCAGCCGCGGCACGTGATCGGCTACATGAAGGACTTCCTGTTCGCCCCCGAGCAGGCCCGCACGCCGGTCGGTGTGCTCTCGGGCGGCGAGCGGGGCCGGCTGATGCTGGCCCGCGCGCTCGCCCAGCCCGCCAACCTGCTCGTGCTCGACGAGCCGACCAACGATCTCGACCTCGAGACGCTCGATCTCCTGCAGGAGCTGCTCGCCGAGCATCCGGGGACTGTGCTCCTGGTAAGCCACGATCGCGACTTCGTCGACCGGGTCGTCACCTCGACCCTGGCCGCCGAGGGCGACGGCCGCTGGGTCGAGTACGCCGGGGGATACTCGGATATGCTCGCCCAGCGACGCACCGAGCCGAACGCCGAGCAGGGCCGCAAGCGGCCTGAGCCGACGCCAGTGTCTCGGCCTTCCGTCGGCAGATCGGCCCAGCCGCGCCGGATGTCCTTCAAGGAGAAGCACGCGCTCGACACACTGCCGGATCGGATCGCGTGCTTGCAGGCTGATACCGCCCGCCTGCGCTCCGCGCTCTCCGACCCCGATCTTTACACGCACGATCGCGCCCGCTTCGGGGCGCAATCCGGTGCGCTCGCCGCTGCCGAGCAGGCTTTGGCCGAGGCGGAAGATCGATGGCTCGAACTTGAGTTGCTGCGCGAGGAGCTGCAGGGCTGACCGCCTTTTCCATGTTTCCGCTCGGCCGGACGGCTGATAGCTTGTCGCAATAATCGTAACGGGTCGCGCAGTAAGCGTCTCGCTGAGAAACGCCTGGGGGATACGAATGGATCTGATGCCGATTTCGGCTGCACATCCCACCGACGGGGATGGCGGCGCGCTCGAACGCGAGACGATGAAACGGGTCACGCGCCGGCTGCTTCCGTTGCTCATGATTTGCTACTTCGCGGCCTATCTTGACCGGGTCAACGTCGGCTTCGCGTCACTCACGATGAACCAGGCGCTCGGCTTCAGCAATGCCGTGTTCGCATTCGGCAGTGGCATATTCTTCGTCGGCTACTTCCTGTTCGAAATTCCGAGCAACCTTCTGCTGGAGAAGGTCGGTGCCCGACTCTGGATCGCGCGCATCCTGATCACTTGGGGCCTCATCTCGGGATTGACGGCGTTCGTCTGGAGCGCGTGGTCGTTCTACGGTATCCGCTTCCTGCTGGGCCTGGCCGAGGCGGGCTTCTATCCAGGGATCATCCTCTATCTGACTTGGTGGTTCCCCTCGCATTACCGCTCGCGGATCATCGGCATCTTCATGACGGCGATCCCGATATCCGTGGTCACCGGCTCGCTTGTTTCGAGCCAGATCCTGAGCGTGGGGGGCTGGCTGGGTCTGCAAAGCTGGCAGTGGTTGTTCATCCTGGAAGCCGCGCCGACGGTCGTGCTCGGCTTCGTCGTAATGTTTTATCTGACGGACCGACCGGAGCAGGCGCGTTGGCTCGAGCCGCACCAGCGTGAATGGCTGAGCGGGCGGCTCGATGCCGAGCGGGCGCAGCGCGAGACCATCCGCCACTACAATCTGGTCGAGACCCTGCGGAACGGCCGGGTCTGGCTGCTGACCGCGGTGTATTTCGGCCAGAACATGACGGGTTACGGGCTGGCGTTCTTCCTGCCGCAGATCGTCAAGAAATTCGGCAACTCGATCAGCATGACCGGGTTGATCTCGGCCCTCCCGTTCGCCTTCGCCGCCGTAGCCATGGTGCTGTGGGGCATGCATTCGGACCGCACCGGCGAGCGCAACAAGCACGCGGCGTTCGCCTGCTTCGTCAACTTCGCCGGCCTCGCGGCTTGCCTGGTGCTGAACGACCCATTGTGGATGATGGTGGCGCTGATCCTCAGCCAGATGGGGCAGTCCTCCATGGCGCCTACCTTCTGGACCTTGCCGACCGCGATGCTCTCCGGCACCGCGGCGGCCGGCGGCATCGCGATGATCAACGCGGTGGGCAATCTGGGCGGCTTTCTCGGTCCCTACCTGATGGGCGTGATCCAGGAGCGTACCGGCAATTTCGCGCTCGGCCTGCTGGCGATCTCGATGGGCGCCCTCGTGGCAACCGTAATCCTGCTCGCACTTGGCCACGACCGGAGATTGGAGCGCGTCCCGGCCGAGCGTTGCGGCGGAGTGAGAGGGGCGGTTTAGCGGCGGTTCCGTCCTGAGCGGAAACAAACCCAGTACTGTCGTCGCGAGCCGCCCCTTGGCGGCGTGGCGATCCAGAGCCGCCCGACAAAGTATGGGGCGCGAGCCCTGGATCGCCACGCTTCGCTCGCGATGACCGACACCCAGTGCATCCCGGTCGGCGAACACTGCTCGCCGGTCAGCTCGGTGCTTGCCGCCGAGAGATTGATGGTTACGCGGTGCTCCTCCCGCGCCACCTGCTGCACCGCCAGCGCCACGGCCGAGTTCGGCATGTCGATCACCATGTCGACGTGGTCCACGTCGAACCAGTGCCGCGCGATCGCGGTGCCGACATCGGGCTTGTTCTGATGATCGGCGGCCACGACCTCGATCCCGGGCGCCCTGCTACTTCCACCCGCCGTCGACCACCCAGAGCTGGCTCGTGCACATTCGGCTGTCGTCGGCAGCGAGCCAGAGCACCAGGCGGGCGACGTCCTCGGGCATCACCTTCTGCTTAAGGCACTGCGCCTTCATCAATTCCTCCTCCGCCTCCGGCGTCAGCCACAGCGTGATCTGCCGTTCCGTCATGATCCAGCCGGGGATCACACAGTTGACCCGAATGCCGGAGGGTCCGAGATCGCGCGCCATGCCGCGCGTGAGGCCCTCGACCGCAGCCTTCGCCGTCGTGTAGGCGGGCATCCCGCCCTGCCCCACATGCCAGCTGATGGAACCGAAATTGATGATCGAGCCGCCGCCGGCCTCCTGCATCATCGGCGCCACTGCCTGGATCGCGAAGAACTGGTGCCGCAGATTCACCGCAAGCCGCTCGTCCCAGTAGTCCGGCGTCATGTCCTGCCAACGATGGCGCTGGTCGTTGGCGGCGTTGTTCACCAGCACGCCGACCGGCCCGAGGCGCTGCGCGCTCGCCGTGATCGCGCCGCGCAGCGCCACGGTATCGGTCACGTCGCAGGGTCGGAACAACGGTTCGGGCATCCCCGCCGCGGCGAGGCGGGACGCGAGCGCGCGGGCCGCCTCCTCGGCGACGTCGACGAACGCGACGCGCGCGCCCTGTGCGGCGAAGTGCTCCACCTGTGCGGCGCCGATGCCGCTCGCTCCGCCGGTGATGAACACGACGCGGTCGCGCAGGCTCGGATAGGTCGCGAATGACTCGCTCATGTGTGCGCCTCCATGCTGGATTGCCTCACCCCGACGCTGCACGCATCCGCTGGGCGTAGACGTTGATGATCAGCGCCACCAGCAGGATCACGCCGCGGATCAGGATTTTCACGAAGCTGTCGATGTTGACGTGATCGAGCCCGTTGTTGAGCACGCCGAGCACCAGCAGGCCGATAATCGTGTTGCCGATGCCGCCCTGGCCGCCGAACAGGCTGGTCCCGCCCACCACGACGGCCGAGATGCTGTCGAGCAGGTAGGTGTCGAACTCGTTCTGCTGCGCACTGCCGAAATAGGCGACGCCCAGCATACCGGCGACGCCGGAACACAGCGCGGAGACGATCATCACGGTTGCGAGGATGCGGCGCACGTCGACGCCCGAATATTCCGCCGCCTCCCGGTTGCCGCCCACCATGTAGACGTAGCGGCCGAACCGCGTGTAGGTCAGCGTCACGTGGCCCACCGCGAGGAACAGCCCGAGCACGACGACGATCCACGGCACCGGCCCGATCGAGCGCGACCCCAAGGTCGCGACAAGCGGCGGCACCGCGTAGGCGATCTGGCCGCGCACCAGCAGCGCGCAGACCCCCGCCGCGATCTGCAGCATCGCCAGGGTCATGATGAAACTCGGAATGCCGATGCGCGTGACGCCGAACGCGTTGACGGCTCCGAGCAGCGCGCACGCGCCGAGTGCGGCCGGGATCGCGGCCCAGCCGGGCAGCGGCCAGTTGGCGATACCGACGCTCGCATCCTGCGCGGTGAGGAATGCGACGAGGATGCCGGTCGCGTTGGCAACACTGGCGACCGAGAGGTCGATCTCCGCGCACAGTATGACGAAGGTGAGGCCGACCGCGATGATCCCGGTCACCGAGATCTGCGTCAGGATGTTGGTCAGGTTGCCGAGACTCGCGAACGAGTCGCTGGCCACGCCGAAGAATGCGACCAGGATCAGCAAGGTCGCGAACGGCGCTATGTTGCGCAGCTGGTTTCTGAGCCGCCTCATGCCGCTGCCAGCAGGCGGTCCTTGCTGACCGGCTCGTCAGCGAACTCGCGCACCACGGCGCCCTTTTTCATCACGATGATCCGATCGGCCAGCGACAGCACAGTCTCCGGCTCGGTCGACACCACGACGATCCCGATGCCGCGCTCGCGCAGACCGCGCACGATGCGCATCACGTCGTCCTTCGCCCCCACGTCCATTCCCCGTGTCGGCTCGCTCAACACCAGAACGCGCGGCAGGTGGGTCAGCCACTTCGCCAACGCCACCTTCTGCTGGTTCCCGCCCGACAAGGTGCCGAGCGCGCGCGCCACGTCCGGCGGTCGAACGCCGAGCCGCTCGACATGGGTCTGCGCGATCGCCCGTTCCCGCGCCGGGCGGAGCCACAGGCGGTGAATGCGCGCGAGCACGCTGATCGTCATGTTCTTGAACACGGGCTCCTGCGCAAACAGCATCAGACGCCGACTTTCCGGCAGGAAGGCCACGCCCGCCCGGCGTCCCCGCGGGGTGGACGACAACCGCACCGCGCGCCGGTCGATCGCGATGCGCCCGCGATCCGGCGGAAGCTGCCCGAACAGCGCGCGCGCAAGCTCCAGATTGCCGCAGCCGAGGAAGCCGTAGATCCCCAGCACTTCTCCCGCGCGCACCCGCAGCGACACGTCGGCGTACGCGCCGGCGCGGCTCAGCCCGTCCGCCGTCAGGATAGAAGGCGCGTCGGAGCGGCTGTGCAGCGGGATCTCCGACAGGTACGTCTCCTCCAATTCATCATGGCCGGCGCCGATCATGCGGTCGATCACCCAGCGCTTGTCGATGCGCGCGCACGCCTCGACCGCGACCTTGCGGCCGTTGCGGAACACGGTCATCCGGTCGCAGACCGACAGCACGTCATCGAGGAAATGCGAGATGAACACGAGGCTGCGCCCCGCGTCGCGCAGCCGTCGCAGCACGCCGAACAACCGCTCGACCTCCGGCGGCGACAGCGCCGAGGTCGGCTCGTCCAGGATGATGATCCGGGCGCCCGAGAACAGCACGCGCGACAGCTCGACAAGCTGCTGCAACCCGACCGGCAGCGCGCCCATCGCCGTGCGCGGGTCGATGTCGACGCCGAGGCTCTGCAAATGCTCGCGCGCGCCCCGCCGCATCGCTCGCCAGTCGACCAGGCCGAACCGGTTGAGCGGCTGCGCGCCCATGTAGACGTTCTCCGCCACGCTCAGCGCGCGCACGGCGGAGAGCTCCTGATGCACCATGCCGATCCCGGCGGCGCGCGCATCGCGCGGCGAGGTGAACCGGACGGTCGCGCCCTCCAGGCGCATCGTCCCCTCATACTCGGCATGAACGCCGGCGATGATCTTCATCAGCGTCGACTTGCCGGCGCCGTTCTCGCCGACGAGGCCATGGATTTCCCCCGCCGCCAGGTCGAAGTCGACGTCCTGAAGCGCGACGGCGCCACCGAACGTCTTGGAGATTCCCGACAAGTCCAGCAGCGCCGACATCGTGTCAGATCAGGTAGTGCGCCTCCATCCACGCCATCCCCGGCGCATTCGCCTTGGTGACCACGGGGCCGTCGGTGACGATGCTCTTGGGGATCCCCTGTCCGGTCTTCTCGCCGGCAACGAGCGCCGCGACCCCGGCGACGACCGCGCCGCCGTGGATGCGGCAGGACGGGTTGCGCACCGTCGCGTGCATCCTGCCTTCGGTCACGGCCTGCAGCGCCGGCGGCATGGCATCGCAGCCGCCGATCAGGATGTCGGTCCTGTTATGCGTCTTCATCACGTTGGCGGCGGCCAGCGCCATGTCGTCGTTGTGGAAATAGGCGGCGCTGATCTTCGGGTATTTGGTCAGCAGCGTCTCCCAGATGCGCGACACCTTGGTCACGTCCCAGTCGGCCGGCTGCCGGTCGAGCACCTCGATCTTCGGATATTTCTTAATCACCGATTCGAAGCCGCGCGCGCGGCCCTGCGCGCCGGTATGACCGAGCGCGCCTTGCGTCATGATGATGGTTCCCTCGCCGTTGATCGCATCGACCAGCGCCTGCGTCACCGACGCGCCCATGAACTCGTTGTCGGGGGCGAGAAAGCTATGGACGTTGATGCTGTCGAGCGGCGCGATCAGGGTATCCATGTCGATCACCGGGGTGCCGCCCTCGATCATCTTGTTCACCGGCGCGGTAAGCGTGCCGATGCCGAATGCCTGGATCGCGGCGAAATCCCATTTCTGCGAAGCCATGTTGTCGATCGCGGCGCGTTGTTTCTGCGCCGCAAGCTCGCCGTCGAACCAGGTCACCCCCACGTTGAACAGCTTGCCCCAGTACTCGGCCGCCTGCTTGCCCTGTGCGCACCAGGTCGCCTGCAGCCCCGCGTTGGAGAAGGCGGCCTTCAGAGGCTTGTCGGACCGGCCGGCCGCCTTGCCCATCTCCTGAGCGAGCGCCGGATCAATCCCGAACGCCGCCAGCGCGGCCGCGACACCCGTGGCCGAGCCGCGCAGAAAGCCTCGGCGATCCGTTCTGTTGGTCACGGCTGTTCCTCCCCGGGTGTTTTGCGAGGAAGGTTAGGGGCGTAGCACCGTGGCAGGCAACACGCGTATTTCCGCGAGTGCCGCGCGTGCGCGTGAAAGGTTATTGCAGCTCCGGAAAATCCTCCTCGCGGAACTCGGCCTCCGCGCGCGCCCCGCTTTTCGCGTACCGCTCTTCCGCCTGGCGCAGCTCCACACGCCTGATCTTGCCCGAGATCGTCTTGGGCAACTCGGCGAACGCGATGCGGCGCAACCGCTTGAACGGCGACAGCCGCTCGCGGCAGTGCCGCAGGATCGCCAGCGCCGTTTCCCGGTCGGGCGCGAACCCCCCGGCGAGGATCACGTATGCCTTAGGCACCGCGAGCCGGATCGGGTCGGGCGCCGGCACCACCGCGGCTTCCGCCACCGCCGCGTGCTCGATCAGCACGCTCTCCAGTTCGAACGGGCTGATGCGGTAGTCGGAGGCTTTGAACACGTCATCGGCGCGGCCGACATAGGTGAGATAGCCGTCGGCGTCGCGCGATGCGACGTCGCCCGTGTGGTAGAACGCGCCCCGTAACGGCTCGATGCTGCCGGCCTCGGTCTGATAGCCGCGCATCAAGGCGGCCGGCGGATCGTCGAGCGGAATGCCGATCTGCCCCTCGTCCACCGCGCGGTCCTCCGCGTCCAGCAGGGCGATGCGGTAGCCCGGCATCGGCCGGCCCATCGAGCCCGGCTTGATCCGCTGGCCCGGCGGGTTGCCGACCTGCAAGGTCGTCTCGGTCTGGCCGTAGCCGTCCCGCAATTGCAGGCCCCAGGCGGCCTGGACCTGGTCGAACACTTCCGGGTTGAGCGGCTCGCCGGCCGAAAGCCCCTCGCGCAGGCTGGTCTTCCAGGCGCGCATGTCCTCCTGGATCACCATGCGCCAGACCGTGGGCGGCGCGCAGAGCGTGGTGACGCCGCGGGCGGCCACCGTGTCGAGCAGGGCGCGCGCGTTGAAGCGCGCCTGGTTCAGCACGAACACCGTCGCGCCCGCGAGCCACGGGGTGAAGAACGAGCTCCACGCGTGCTTGGCCCAACCCGGCGAGGAGATGTTCAGATGCACGTCGCCGGGACGCAGGCCGAGCCAGTACATCGTCGACAGATGCCCGGCCGCGTAGCTGCCGTGGCTGTGCAGCACGAGCTTGGGTTTCGCGGTGGTGCCCGAGGTGAAATACAGCAGTAACGGGTCGCTGGCCCGCGTCTCGCCGTCTGGCACGAATGCTTCGTTCACAACGATCAGGTCGTCGTAGCGGTGCCAACCCGCCGGCGCGTCGCCGGTGGCGATGCGGGTGACGCCCTCCGCCAGCCCGGCGATCTTCGGCGCGTCGGCCGCCGAGGTGACGAGGTGCCGCACCCGGCCGCGCGCGACCCGGTCTTCGAGGTCGCTGGGCGTCAGCAACGTCGTCGCCGGGATCACGACGGCGCCGAGCTTCATCGCGGCGAGCATCGTCTCCCACAGCGGCGCCACGTTGCCGAGCATGAGCAGCATCCGGTCGCCGCGCTTGACACCGAGCCGGCGCAGGCCGTTCGCCAGACGGTTGGAGCGAGCCGAGAGCTCGGCGAAGGTCAGGCTCGCCGCGCCATCGCCTGCGATCCGCAGCGCCGCGCGCGACGCGGCCTCGCCCTGTGCCAGCTCCGCCTCGAACCAGTCGAGCGCCCAGTTGAACCGATCGAGCACCGGCCAGCGGAAGTCGCGGTACGCCGTGTCGTAATCGGAACGATGAGCCAGCAGGAAGTCGCGCGCGGCGCGCAGGTTGTCGGTGGACATGGCTACCTCTCGAGGCCGGCGCGGCTCTGCCCAGCGAGCCACGGATAGATCGCCGAGAAATCCTTGCCCGCCTGCCCGGCCTCGGCGAGTGCCGCGTACAGCTTGGCGACGTGCGCCCCGAGCGGCGTCGGCGCCCCGACCGCCTGCGCCGCCGCCTGCGACAGCCGCACGTCCTTCAGCATCAGCGCCGTCGCGAAGCCCGGGGCGTAGTCGCGGTTCGAGGGCGCCGCCGGCACCAGGCCGGGTGACGGACAGTAGGTGGTCAGCGCCCAGCTCTGCCCCGACGAAGTCGAGGCGATCTGGAACAGCTTGCCGTGGTCGAGCCCGAGCTTGGTCGCCAGCACCAGCCCCTCGGACAGCCCGACCATGTTGATCGCGAGCATCATGTTGTTGCAGATCTTGGCCGCCTGCCCGGCCCCCGGCGCGCCGGCGTGGACGATGGTCTTGCCCATGGCGCGCAGCACCGCCTCGCCGCGCGCGAACCCTGCCTCCGGGCCGCCGACCATGAACGTCAGGGTGCCCGCCTGCGCCCCGCCGACGCCGCCCGAGACCGGCGCGTCGAGCATGTCGAACCCGGCGGCGTGCGCCTCGGCGGCCACCTCGCGCGCGGTCTCCACGTCGATCGTCGAGCAATCGATCAGCAGCGGCTTGGCCCCGCCTTGCTTGGCGACGTCGATGAGCCCGCCCTGCCCGCACCACACGGCGCGGACGTGCTCGCCCGCCGGCAGCATGGTAACGATCACCTCGGCGCCCGCCGCCGCCTCTCCGGCACTCGCCGCGCGCTTGCCGCCGGCCGTCGCCAGCGCCTCGAGCCCGGCCGGAGCCAGATCGAAGCCAACGACATCATGTCCAGCCTTGACGAGGTTGGCCGCCATCGGGCCACCCATGTTGCCGAGGCCGACGAAAGCGACGCTGGTCATCTCACAGCACCTCGAACACGTCGTACACCGGACCGGTGGCGGTACGATGGCCGGTGCCGACCGCGATCACTTTCGTCAGCCAATCGTATTTCGCGGCCCCCGTCTGGAACACCACCGCGGTGCGAAAATAGTACGCGGCCGGATCGACCGGCTCGCCGCGCGCCACCTTGTCGAGCACTTCGGCCGGCCCGTGGCGCAGCCCGCGATAGGTCATGCCGATGTGCGCGCCGTCATCGGTCTCCAGCACCAGCCGCACGTCTAGCACGAAGGTGCCGTCCGGCCTGACGATGATCCAGTCGGAGCCGCCTTCCAGCACTTTGCCCCGAAGCCGCTCGCCCTCGAACGTGCCGCCGGTCACCGGCACCGGCCGCCCCTCGCCGGCCGGGGTCGCCCCTAGCGACTGCGGCGCGCCCGCGTGCAGCGTGATCGTGAAGATATGCCGCGTCCTGATCTCGGCCATCAGCCGCCCTCCCCGTTATGGGACGGATGACACCCGATTAGCCTCGCGCGCACAAGCGACCCCTCACCCCGGCCCTCTCCCGAAACGGGAGAGGGGGGCAGGAAGCCCCCTCCCCTTGCGGGAGGGGGTTGGGGGAGGGGATGATCGGACAGTAACCAGGAGCCGTCCGATGCCGTTCCCCCTGCAACAGTCCGACCCGCAATCCCTCGGCTTGGCACCCGGCCCGCTCGGCAACCTCGACCGGCTGATCAACCGGCACATCGAGGAGGGCCGCTACCCCGGCGCGCAGATCGCTCTGGGGCGGCACGGCAAGCTCGCCCTGTTCCGCAGCTACGGACAGGCCAGCACCGAGCCCCGGCGCGAGGCCGACGAGAACACGCTGTTCCTGCTGTTCTCCAACACCAAGGTCATCACCACGGCCGCCTTGTGGGGGTTGATGGAGGAGGGCCTGGTCTCGGTGAACGACAAGGTCGCCGACCACCTCCCGGAGTTCGCCGCCCGCGGCAAGGGCGATGTCACCATCTTCCAGGTGGCAACCCACACCGCCGGCTTCCCGTCCGCCAACTGCACCCGCGAATCCTGGGCCGACCACGCGCTGATGCGCCGCGAGGTGTGCGACTTCTCGCTCGAATGGACGCCGGGCGAGAAGCTGCAATACCACAGCCGCAGCGCCCACCTCGCCATCGCGATGATCATAGAGGCCGTCACCGGCCGCGACTTCCGCGACGTGATCCGCGAGCGCGTCATCGCGCCGCTCGGGTTGCAGGACGAAATCTTCGTGGGCGTGCCGCGCGCGCAGCAGTCGCGTTGCGCCGACGTCTACGCGCCGGCCGAGGGCGACCTGCGCGACAACTCGCCGGAGTTCCGCGAGGCCGGCCTGCCGCACGGCGGCGGCTTCGCGACCGCGCGCGGCATGGCGGCGTTCTACCAGATGATGGCGAACAAGGGCACGCTCAACGGCGTGCGCCTGTTCTCGCCGCGCCTGGTGGAGTTCGTGACGCGCAATCACACCGGCGACATGCCTGATGTGTACATGTCGGGCATTCCGATGCATCGCGGCATCGGCCCGCATGTGCGGGGCCTCGGCCCGCGCATCCGCGGCCTCGGCAGCCTCGCTCACCCCGACACGTTCGGCCACGGCGGCGTCGGCTCGTCGTATTGCTGGGCGGACCCCGCGAGCGGCGTGTCGTTCGCCTATCTCACCAACTACGTCGCCCCCGACCCGTGGCACTCCGCCCGCCTCGATCGGGTCAGCAACATCGTCCACGCAAGCATCGACTGAACCGGACGCCTTCAGTCCGACCGCGGGCCGCTCGCCGCCTCCTTAATCGCCCGCCACACCCGCTCGGGCGTGGCAGGCATGTCGATATGCCGCACCCCCAACGGCCGCAGCGCGTCGAGGACGGCGGCGATCACCGCTTGCGGCGCCGCGATCGCGCCGGCCTGCCCCGCGCCCTTCACGCCCAGCGGATTGGCGTCCGTCGCCACTCCGCGGAGGCGGATGTCGAGGTCCGGCAGGTCGTCGGCGCGCGGCAGCGCGTAGTCCGTGAACGAGCCGCTGAGCAATTGTCCGCTCGCCGGGTCGTACACCGTGCGCTCCAGCATCGCCTGGCCAATGCCCTGCGCGACGCCGCCGTGCACCTGGCCCACTGTGAGCATCGGGTTCACCACCGCGCCGAAATCGTCGACCGCGGCATAGCGCAGCAGCGCGACCCGCCCCGTCTCCGGATCGACCTCCACCTCGGCGACATGGCATCCGTTCGGGAAGGTGATCCTGTCGTGCAGGTTCCATTCGTAACTGTCGAGGCCGCCCTCGCGAGCGACATCGGCGAGTGCCACGGAGCGCCCGTCCGCAACGAAGCGGCCCGCCGTGAACGTCACCTCGTCCATCCTCGCCTGCAGCAGCCGCGCGGCGACCTCCCGCCCGCGCACGATCACCGTGTCGATCACCTTGACCAGCGCGGCACCACCCATGTGCAGCGAGCGCGCGCCGCCGTGGCCGTGACCGTCGCGCACCAGCGCCGTGTCCGCCTGGCGATACACGAACGCCTCGACCGGTAGTCCGAGCCGGTCGGAGGCGACCTGCACGAAGCTCGTCTCGTGCCCCTGTCCGTTGGACTGCGTGCCGAGCAGCAGCGCCACGCGCCCGTCCGCCTCGAAGCGGATTTCCGCGCCCTCGTTCGGCGCGCCGCGCGCGGTCTCGAGAAAGCAGGTGAGCGCGAACCCGCGCAGCATCCCGCGCCGCTCCGATGTCGCGCGCCGCGCCGCGAACCCGGCCGCGTCGGCGGCGGCCAGCGCAGGGTCGATGTTGCCCGCGAACACGCCGCCGTCGATGGTCGTGCCCATCGCCGTGCGGTGCGGGAACACGGCGACGAGGTTGCGCCGCCGCAGCGTCACCGCGTCGATCCCGACCACGGGCGCGGCCGCCTCGATCAGCCGCTCATCATGTAGTTCACCTCGGGTTTGCCCGCGCCGCGGTAGGCGTCCAGCGGGACCGTGTTGGTGAACGCGCCGCGCACGCCCATGAAGATCGCCGGGATCGCGTAGCCGCCGCCCATCGCATTCGCCGGCGCGTTGGTCGAGCTGCCCGGGCCGCCCGTCGCCATCGCCGCGCCGAGATTGGCAACCGTCTCGACCTCCAGCGCCAGGAACCCGCCTTCGGCATCGAGCGCCAGACGCGCCTCGGTGAGATTGTCGCGGCCGTGTGCGGTCGAGACGAAGTCCTCGCCGTGATCCGACACCCACTTCACCGGCCGCGCGAGCTGCCGCGCCGCCCACAGCGCCATGACGTATTCCGCGTACAGGCCGTTCTTCACGCCGAAGCCGCCGCCGACATCGGGGCACACGACGCGCACCTGTTCGCGCGCCACGCGGAACACCGTATCGGCGAGCGGGTTGCGGATGCCGTGGACGCCCTGGCCGCTCAGCGTGAGCGTGAAACGCCCGGCGTCGAAGGCGCCGATCGCCGCGCGGTGTTCCAGCGGCGCCACGATGACGCGGTTGTTCACCAATGTCAGCGCAATGACGTCCGCGGCCCGCGCGAACGCCTCCTGCACCGCCGCCCTGTCGCCCTTCTCGAAGCGGTAGGCGAGATTGCCCGGCACGTCGTCCCAGAGCTGCACTGCGTCCGGCGCGAGCGCGTCCCGCGCCTCGGCGACGGCATCCAATGGCTCGTAAACGATCTCCACCGCCTCCGCCGCATTGCGGGCCGCCTCGCGCGTCGCCGCCACCACGAACGCGACTGGCTCGCCCACGTAGCGCACCCGCTCCGAGGCCAGCGCCGGGCGCACCGGCACGCGCATCGGCTCCACCGTCGCAACCTGCACGTTGCAGGGGATCGGCCCCAGCGAGCGTAGGTCCGCGGCGGTGAACATGCCGAGCACGCCGGGGGACGCGCGCGCGGCTGCGGTGTCGATGTCGCGCACGCGCGCATGGGCGTGCGGTGAGCGCACGACGCGCATGAAAGCTTGGCCCGGCAGGTTGATGTCGTCCGTGTAGCGGCCCCGTCCGGTGAGAAAGCGCCAATCCTCGAGGCGGCGGAGCGATTGTCCGACGAACGCCCTCAAAGCACGCTCACGCGACTTTGCGGAACTTCTGCAGGCACCTGATCTCGGCGGGCCGCTCGGTATCCGGGAACGAGGTCGGCCAGTTGGTCCACGCCACCTCGCCCACGTAGATGTCGCCCCGGCTGTCCGCGCAAATCCCGTGCGGTGCCAGGAAATGCCCCGCGTCGAGGCTGGGATGCAGCCCGCCGATGCGGGCGATGCGCCTGCCCATATTATCGACGACGGTGAGCCGCGGCCCGAGATTCGGCATGTCGCGGTTGACCGGCATCCCCGGCCCGAGCTCGCCAATGTAGCAGACTGGGCACTTGCCCGGCGGCATATAGAGCCCGCACGGCCGGTGCAGGTTGTTCCACTGCGTCTCGTAGCGCCCGTTGCCGTCGAACACCTGCACCCGATGGTTCTCGCGGTCGGCCACGTACACCCAGCCGTCGGCGTCGCAGGTGATGTTGTGCACGATGTTGAACTCGCCCGGATCGGTGCCCGGGCCGCCCCACGAGAACAGCAACCGTCCGTCCGGCGAGAACCGATGCACGCGCGAGTTCCCGTAGCCGTCCGAGACGTAGACATCGCCGTTCGGCGCCATCGCCGTATGCGTGCAGCGGTGGAACGGCTCGCCGCTCATGTACGGCGCTGGCGTGCCGGGGACGCCCAGGGTGCGCAGCAAGCGACCCTCCGTCGTGCACTGCTTGACGGAGTGGTCGCCGTCATCGGTCAGCCACAACGTGCCGTCCGGCGCCACGTGCATTCCGTGCGCGCGCGGGAACATGCCCTCGCCCCAGGCGCGGAGGAAGTTGCCGTCCCGGTCGAACACGATCATCGGGTGCTCGCCGCGATTGAACACGTATACATTGTCGCTGGCATCGACGCCGACCGCGCCGACTTCCTTGAGCGACCATCCGGGCGGCAGCTTGGCCCATTCCTCCACCGGCTCGTAACGGTAACCGCCGCTGCCGAGCGAGGCGGACGGCGCGACATCTACGGACATGGTTTTCCTCCTGCGCTTGCTCCCTGCAGGCAGCTTTCCACGAAGCCGCGCCCGCGCCTACCCGGCCGCTTGCCCCACTCACGGGCCGCGCGTAACGATGGCGCCCGGTTAAACAGGAGGTCACGCCCATGAAGCTCGCCAGTTTCCGCCGTGCCGACGGCTCCGAGAGCTGGGGCGTCGTGATCGGCGCGGGCATCGTCGACTGCAGCATCCAGGCTCCCAGCCTGCGCCACGCCCTCTCCAACCTGGCAACGATCAAATTCGCCGACCAGGAAGCGCCGGACGTGCAGCTCGACGAGGTGCTGTTGCTGCCGCCGATCCCCGATCCGGAGAAGATCCTCTGCGTCGGCCTCAACTACACAAGCCACATCAAGGAAGGCGGCCGCGAGCCGCCCGAGAAGCCGATCATCTTCGTCCGCTTCCCGAACAGCCAAGTCGGTGCCGGCCAGCCGTTGATCGCGCCGAAAGCCTCCGACAATTTCGACTACGAGGGGGAGCTTGCCGTGGTCATCGGCAAGACCTGCCGGCACGTCGCCAAGTCCGACTGGCAGAGCGTGATCGCCGGCTATTCCTGCTACAATGACGGCTCCATCCGCGACTGGCAGCGCCATTCCGGCCAGTTCACGCCGGGCAAGAACTTCTACCAATCCGGCGCTTTCGGTCCCTATCTCGTGACCCCGGACGAGATCGCCGACATCCGCGAGAGCACCCTGATGTGCCGGGTCAACGGCGAGGAGCGGCAGCGCGCGCCGATCAGCGATCTCTGCTTCGACATCCCAACCCTGATCGAATATTGCTCCACCTTTACGCAGCTCGAGCCGGGCGACGTGATCGTCACCGGCACCACCGGCGGCGTCGGCGCGTACTTCAAGCCGCCGAAATGGCTGAAGCCGGGCGACACGGTGGAGGTGGAAGTGACCGGCGTCGGCCTGCTGCGAAACCCGGTCATCGCCGAAAGCTGACGCCGCATGGACGCGGAGGAGCACGCGGTCGCCCGGCTCGACGAGTTGGCCGACGGCGCGATGCGCAAGGTGGAGGCGGACGGCGCCGCGATTCTGCTGGTCCGGCGCGGCGAGACGGTTCACGCGGTCGGCGCCGAGTGCCCGCACGCCGGCGGCGATCTTTCGCAGGGCGCGCTGTGCGGCGATCGGGTGGTCTGCCCGTGGCACAAGGCGGTGTTCTCCGTCAGCACCGGCGCGCTGCTCGATCCGCCGGCGGTCGATGCCCTGCCGCATTACGCCGTCCGTGTCGCCGATGGCCAGGTGTTCGTCACCCTGCCGGGCGCAAACGCGCAACCTTCCGCGCCGCGCGCTGCCGACGGGCGCTGCTTCGTCATTGTCGGCGCCGGGGCTGGCGGCGCGCTCGCCGCCCAGACCTTGCGCGAGGAAGGCTTCGGCGGCCGGATTGTCATGCTGGATCGCGCCAACCGCGTGCCGTACGACCGGACGGTGCTGAGCAAATACTTCCTCTCCGGCGAGGAGGGCGGGGAAAAGTCGCCGCTGCAGTCGCAAGCCTTCTACCGGACGCACGGCATCGAGCGCATCACCGCCGACGTCTCCGCGCTCGACGCCGGCGCGCGCCGCATCACCTGTGCGGACGGCGCCAGCTTCGAGTACGACGCAGCCCTGCTCGCCCCCGGCGCCGATCCCGCACCGCCGCCGGCGAACGGCGGCGAGTTCAGCAACGTGCTGCTGCTGCGCAACCGCGCCGACGCCGACCGCCTGGTCGCCGCCGCCGAGCGCAGCCGGCGCGCGGTGGTGGTCGGCGCGGGCTTCATCGGGATGGAGGTCGCAGCCAGCCTGCGCGAGCGCGGGCTCGACGTCACCGTGATCGCGCCGCAGCAGGAACCGTTCGAGAAGCAGGTCGGCTCGGAGATCGGCGCGGTGTTCCGCCGCTTGCACGAGAGCAAGGGCGTCGCCTTCCGCATGGGCCGCGAGGTCGCCTCCTTCGAGGGCGCCTCGTTCGAGGGAGAACGCGACGCGCGCGCCGTCCGGCTGGACGACGGTTCGATGCTCGAAGCCGACCTGTTCGTCTCTGGCCTCGGCGTGAAACCCGCTACCGACTTCGTGCGCGGCGTCGCCCGTCGCGAGGACGGCGGCATCGAGGTCGACGCCGCGTTGCGCGCCGCCGAGGCGCTGTACGTAGCCGGCGATGCCGCCGCGTTCCCGCTGCGCGGCGACGGCCCGCGCATCCGGGTCGAGCACTGGCGCGTCGCCGAACAGCAGGGCCGCCTCGCCGCCCGCAACATGCTGGGCCACGCTCTGCCCTACGACGCCGTGCCGGTGTTCTGGACCATCCAGTATCTCAAGCGGCTCGACTACATCGGCCACGCGACGAAGTGGGACGACATCGTCGTGCACGGCGATCTCACAAAACCCGAGTTCATCGCATACTATGTGCAAGACGGCCGCGTCGCCGCCGCGATCGGCTGGGACCGCGACCCCGATACGTCTGCCCTCGTGGCGCTGATGACTGATCGCCGCGATTGGACGCCGGCCGAACTCGGCCCATCGCCGTCAAAACTGCTCGGACCGTAACATCTGCCCCCTCTCCCTCCGGGAGAGGGCCGGGGTGAGGGAGGGGACATGACAATATTAGTAATCGGCGGAACCGGCTTTATCGGCTATCGCCTAATCCGCCTGCTCGTCGCGCGCGACGAACCGATCGTGTGCATGGACATCAACCCGTCCGCGCACTCGTTCGACGATCTAGGCGACAAGGTGCGCGTGATCCGCGGCGACGTGACCCAGTTCGACGACACCATGGCGGCGTTCACCGAAGCCAAGCCGACGCGCGCGATCAATCTCTCCTACATGCTGGGCAGCGAGCACGCGCCGCACATGGCGCTGAAGCTCAACGTGCTCGGCATGGACAATTGCTTCGAGGCCGCTCGGCTTAGCGGCGTGAAGCGCGTGGTTTACGCGAGCTCGCTCGCGGTGAACGGCCTGCAGAAACATTTCGGCGAGCGCGCCATCACCGAGGACGACTTCCGCCACGGCGACAACCAGTACGCCGTGCACAAGATCTTCAACGAGTGGCAGGCGAAGGACTACAACGACAAGTACGGCATGACGATCACCGGCGTGCGGCCAGCGAACGTGACCGGGTCGGACAAAGTGCGCGGCTCCGTCGACCACGTGAACGTCATCACCCAGCCGGCGCGCGGCAAGCCGATCAGCTACCCGCATGGCGACGCGATGCGCTGCCCGATCCATGTCGACGACGTGGCCGAAGTGTTCGCCCGCGTGCTGCTGGCGGACCAGCCGAAGCACGCGGTCTACAACACCGGCGGCACCGCGATCAGCCTGAGCAGCCTCGCCGAGTTGGTCCGCGAGTTCCTGCCGGACGCGCAGATCGACTTCCAGCACAGCACCGGCGGCCGCGAGAGTTCAGGCAACCACGCGATCGACAACAGCCGCCTGGTGCAGGAGTTCGGCGTGCAGTACCGGCCGTATCGCGAGCGTGTGCTGCAGATCATCAACGAGGTCAGGCACCAGGAGGGGCTGCCGACGGTGGGCTAGTGGCCCCAAAGCCGCGCTGAGGCCAGGTCGGCGCCTTCGCGGCAGGTACGGAACTTGGCCCAGACCACGTCTTCGCTCACCCATTCCCATCCGGCAAAAGTGCCGAAGCCGCAATCGGTGCTGGCAATCACACGCTCGCGGTCGCCAACCGCGGCGACCGCCAGCTCGATGCGCTGCGCGACCACCTCCGGGTGCTCGACGAAATTGGTGGTTGTGTCGATCACGCCGGGGAGCAGGACGAACTCGCTCGGTAGTTTGCGTCGGCGAAGCGCCTCCACCTCGTGTTGGTGCCGGGGGTTGGCGAGCTCGATCGAGAGCCCGCCGACCCTGGCTTGGTACAGCACCGGCAGCAGCGGATCGAGGGCGATGTCGTGGACGTGCGGCCCCTCCCAATTGCCCCAGCAAACGTGCAGCCGCACCCGCTCGCGCGGGATGCCCTCCAGAGCCACGTTGAGAGCCGCCACATGGGTTTCGCAGATGCGCACGTACTCGGCTTCGGACTTGTCCTGGAACAAGAACACCCGCTCCATCGCGAGGTCAGGCGCATCGATCTGCAGCACGAGGCCGCTGCCCACGACCGCGCGGTATTCCTGCCGCATCTCGCGGGCGAGCGCGTTCACATAGGCTTCGTGCGAGTCGTAGTAGGCGTTCAGCATCGTGGTGGCGATGATGCCGGGCGATGGCGCGGTCATGAAGCACTCGACGAAGGGCGGCTGCTGCGTGCCGGCGTGGCGCCCGGCGCGCTCGAGTTCGCCGGTGATTGCGTTGGTGTCCCGATAACTGACCGGGCCGACTGCCTGGGGCGCGCCGAACACCTTGCCGGTGCGCGGGATGCGCGCCTGCAAGCGAGCCGCAAACAGCGGGAACTCGGCGAACTCGGGCGGCGTCGGGCGTTTCGACTCCCCGCCGAACCCGGCCATGCGTTGCGGGATGTAGGTTTGGAAGCCGACGCGGCCTTGCTCGCCGTCATTGGCGATGTCGATGCCGGCCTCGTGCTGCTTCTGCATGACGGTGGCGACGCGGCGCTCGACCTCTGCGGCGAGCGCGGTACGGTCGATCGCTTGGCCGCGTTCGTCCTCAATCAGAAGGTCGGTCAGGCGCTCACCGCGCGGCAGGCTGCCGACATGCGTGACCAGGATGCGGGTGTCGCTCGTTTGCATGGTGCCGTTTCCCCCAATTCGAGGGGGGATGCTGCAACCCGAACGGGCCTGGCTGCAAGGCAATGAGAGCAGGGGCGTCCGCTGCCCGGCAGGAGCCAGTAGGACAGGATGAAGGCAAGCGCCCCGTAACCCAGGATGTACAGCGCCGGGTCGCCCTTGCCGTAGGCGTAGCCGCTGCCGCCCGGGACGGTGAAGGTGGTGTAGATCTCGCCCGCCATCAGCAAGAAGACGATCACCACGCCGAAGCCCCGGCCGCCCACCGTCCACTGCTCCGGGCTCATCTCGCGGCCGCGACGCGCGCGCAGGCCGAACCCCAGGGCCACCAGCACCGTCAGCCCGATGACCGCGAGCGCGGCATTCATGGCAGGTCGTCCGGCTCACTGCCGCGGTTGCCGGGGTCGCTCAGGTAGATCACCCCCATGATGATCGAGGTGAGGACGATCCAGAGCACCGTCCAGGCGAGCAGCAGCGGCAGCCCGAGCACCAGCGGCGTCACGCGGTTGAGGAACCAGGGGCCCACCAGAATGGCCAGGAAGGGCAAGGCGGCGAGCAGGCGAACGTCGAACACGTCGGCTCCCCCGAACTGCGCCGTCCAAGGAGCGGCGATGACGAGAGGTGGATTATCGCAGCGACGCGTTCAACCTGTCGAGCGCCTTGGCGCCCGGGCAAAGCGACGCCTCGTCCAGCTCGTTGAACGGGGTTGGTATCGTTCCGAGGTAGGCGTGCAGGTCGCGCGGCTCGGGATCGACGTAGAGCAGCCCGGTGACGATCTCGCCCGCCGCCTGCCGCTCCTGCAAATACCCCATCGCCGCGATGCGGTCGTGCACGTCGTATTCCGCCGCGAGCTTGCGCAACGCGATGCTGGAGCCGTCGTGCTGGCGCACCGTTTCCACCGTGCCCGGATCGTAATCGACGGTGATTTCCTCGCGCCCGGTGATGAAATCGAGCCGGTTCACCGCCTCGTTGTGCTCGCGCACGTAGTCGAAGCTTTTCGTGCTGCCCTCGTGGTTGTTGAACGCGACGCAGGGCGAGATGCAGTCGATGAACGCCGCCCCCTGATGCGCCAGCGCCGCCTCGATGATCGGCACGAGCTGCGCCTTGTCGCCCGAGAAGCTGCGCGCGACGAAGGTGGCGCCGAGCTGCAGCGCCATCCCCACCATGTCGATCGCCTCGTCATGGTTGACCACGCCGCGCTTGCTCTTCGCACCCCGGTCGGCGGTGGCGGAGAACTGGCCCTTGGTGAGCCCATACACGCCGTTGTTCTCGACGATGTAGACCATGTTCACGCCGCGCCGCATCGCGTGGGCGAATTGGCCGAGCCCGATCGAGGCGCTGTCGCCGTCGCCCGAGACGCCGAGATAGATCAGGTCGCGGTTGGCGATGTTCGCGCCGGTCAGCACCGACGGCATCCGCCCATGCACCGAGTTGAAGCCGTGCGAGGCGCCCAAGAAGTAGGTCGGCGTCTTCGACGAGCAGCCAATGCCGGAAAGCTTGGCGATGCGGTGCGGCGGCAGGTCCATCTCAAAGCAGGCGCGCACGATGGCGGCGCTGATGCTGTCGTGCCCGCAGCCGGCGCAGAGCGTGGAAATAGCGCCCTCGTAGTCGCGCCGCGTGAAGCCGAGCCCGTTCGTCGGCAGGTCCGGGTGGCGCAGCTTGGGCTTCGGCAGGAACGTCACAATACGGCCTCCCTGATCGGGAACACGGGCACGGGTGCGACCTTGTCGGCGATCGCATCGGCGATGAAGCGGGCGGTGATCGGCGACCCGTCGTAGTGCAGCACGCGCACCAGCTTCGCGGGATCGATGTCGCCTTCGTTGACCAGCAGCATGCGCAGTTGCGCGTCCCGGTTCTGCTCGACCACGAACACCCGCTCATGCGCGGCCGCGAAACCGAGCACGTCGTCATGGAACGGGAACGCGCGGATGCGCAGCAGATCGACCGAGACGCCCTGCTCCTCGAGCAGCGCCACCGCCTCGTCCATCGCCGGGCTGGTGGAGCCGTAGTAGATCACGCCGAACGCGGTCGGCTCGCGCGCGTCGCGCCGCACGGGCTTCGGGACAAGCTGCTTCGCGGTGTCGAACTTGCGCAGCAGCCGTTCCATGTTGTCGACGTAGTGCACGCCCTCCTCGGTGTAACGCGCGTAGCGATCCTTGGTGGTGCCGCGCGTGAAGAACGCGCCCCGCTTCGGATGCGTGCCGGGGTAGGTGCGGAACGCGATGCCGTCGCCATCGACGTCGAGATAGCGGCCGAAATCGCGCCCGGCTTCCAATTCCTGGGCGGTCATGACCTTGCCGCGATCCATGCGCTTCGTGTCGTCCCACTCGAAGGGTGCGCAAAGGCGCTCGTTCATGCCGATATCGAGGTCGAGCATGACGAAGATCGGCGTCTGCAAGCGGTCAGCGAGGTCGAAGGAGAGCGCGCCGAACTCGAAACACTCGTGCGGGTCTTCCGGGAACAGCAATACATGCTTGGTGTCGCCGTGCGAGGCGTAGGCGCAGGCGAGCACGTCCGATTGCTGCGTGCGCGTCGGCATCCCCGTCGAGGGGCCGCCGCGCTGCACGTCGAAGATCACCGCCGGGATTTCGGCAAAATAGGCGAGGCCGAGGAACTCCTGCATCAGCGAGATGCCGGGCCCCGAAGTCGCGGTGAACGCGCGCGCGCCGTTCCAGCCGGCGCCGATCACCATGCCGATGGAGGCGAGCTCGTCCTCCGCCTGCACGATGCCGTAGCGCTTCTCCTTCGTCGCGGGATCGACCCGGTAGCGCGCGCAATACCGTTGGAACGCCTCGGCGAGCGAGGAGGACGGCGTGATCGGATACCATGCGCACACTGTCGCACCGCCGTACACCGCGCCGAGCGCCGCCGCCGCGTTACCGTCGATGGATATGCGGTCGCCCACCGCGTCGGCCCGTCGCAGCCGCAACCCGATTGGGCAAGACAGATGCCCCAGCGCCCAATCGCGCCCCATGTGCAGCGCATGATGGTTGGCGGCGATCAGCTTGTCACGCCCACGGAACTGCTCGGCGAGCAGCGCCTCGAGCGCGGCCACGTCCATGTCGAGCAGCGCCGACAGCGCGCCGATGTAGATGATGTTCTTGAACAGCTGCCGCTGCCGCGCGTCCTTGTATTCGCGGTTGCACATCTCGGTCAGCGGCACGCCGAGCACCGTGATGTCGTCGCGGAACTTCGACGGCGGCAGTTCCTTGGTCGAATCGTAGAACAGGTAGCCGCCCGGGGTGATGCTGGCGACATCCTGCGCCCAGGTCTGCGGGTTCATCGCCACCATCAGGTCCGTGCCCCCCCGCGCGCCGAGATGCCCGGCCTCGGAGACGCGCACCTCGTACCAGGTCGGCAGGCCCTGGATGTTGGAGGGAAAGATGTTGCGCGGCGCGACCGGGATGCCCATGCGCAGGATCGCCTTGCCGAACAATGTGTTGGCGCTGGCCGAGCCTGAGCCGTTGACGTTGGCGAAGCGGACGACGAAGTCGTTGATCCGCTCTAGTGGCTGGAACATGCGCGACCTCCCGCCTGGGCGATGTCGAGGCGGAATGCCTGCATGTCCCAGGCGCCGGTCGGGCAGCGCTCGGCGCACAGGCCGCAATGCAGGCACACGTCCTCGTCCTTCACCATCACCCGCGCGGTCTTGAGCGGGCCCGACACGTAGAGCTCCTGCGTGAGATTGTGCGCCGGCACTATCAGCCCCTCGCGCAGCTCGGTTTCGTCGCCGTTGCCAATGAAATTGATGCAGTCCACCGGGCAGATGTCGACGCAGGCGTCGCACTCGATGCACAGCGCGTCGGTGAACACGGTCTGTACGTCGCAATTGAGGCAGCGCTCGGCCTCCTTGTAGGCGAGCTGCAGGTCGTAGCCGAGCTCCACCTCCGTCTTGATGTCGCGCAGCGCCGCCGCCTTATCCTTCAGCGGCACCTTGAAGCGGAGATCGTTGGAAACGTCGTTATCGTAGCTCCACTCGTGGATGCCCATCTTCTGGCTCACCAGGGTGACACCGGGCGGCGGCCGGTCGCGCAGATCGTCGCCGCGGCACGCCTTGTCGATCGAGATCGCCGCCTGATGGCCATGCGCGACGGCCCAGATGATGTTCTTCGGCCCGAACGCCGCGTCGCCGCCGAAGAACACGCGCGGATTGGTCGACTGCATCGTGGTCTCGTCCACCACGGGCATCTTCCAGCGATCGAAGTCGATGCCGGCCTCGGGCTCGATCCACGGGAATGCGTTCTCCTGCCCGACCGCCACCAGCACGTCGTCGCAGGACACGAACTCGTCGGGTTCGCCGGTCGGCACCAGCCGGCGGCGCCGCTTCTCGTCGTACTCGGCGTGCACGCGCTCGAACGTCATGCCGGTCAGCCGCCCGTCCTCGTGGACGAACGCTTTCGGCACCATGAAATTGAGGATCGGGATGTCCTCGTGCATCGCGTCCTCCTTCTCCCAGGGCGACGCCTTCATCTCGTCGAAGCCGGAGCGGACGATCACCTTGACGTCCTCGCCGCCCAACCGGCGGGAGGAGCGGCAGCAATCCATCGCCGTGTTGCCACCGCCGAGCACGATCACCCGGCGGCCGATCTTGGTGATGTGGCCGAACGACACCGAGGACAGCCAGTCGATGCCGAGATGGATGTTGGCCGCCGCCTCCTGCCGCCCCGGCAAATCGAGGTCGCGCGCGCGCGGCGCGCCGCAGCCGACGAACACCGCGTCGTAGCCCTGATCCAGCAGGCCCTTGAGGCTGTTGACGCGCTGGCCGAGTCGCATCTCCATGCCGAGCTCGGTGATGTAGCCGACCTCCTCGTCGATCACCGCCTCGGGCAACCGGAATTTTGGGATCTGGCTGCGGATGAAGCCGCCGGCGCGCGCGTCGCCGTCGAACAGCACCAACTCGTAGCCGAGCGGTGCGAGGTCGCGCGCCACGGTCAGTGACGCCGGCCCCGCGCCCACCAGGGCGATGAGCTTGCCGTTTTCGGCGGCGGCTCGAGCGGGCAGACGGTTCCGGATGTCGCCCTTGTAGTCGGCGGCGACCCGCTTGAGGCGGCAGATCGCCACCGGCTCGTCCTCGACGCGCCCACGCCGGCAGGCCGGCTCGCACGGCCGGTCACAGGTGCGGCCCAGCACGCCGGGGAACACGTTGGACTCCCAGTTGACCATGTACGCATCGGCGTAGCGGCCAGCGGCGATCATCCGGATGTATTCGGGAACGGGGGTGTGAGCCGGGCACGCCCACTGGCAATCGACGACTTTATGGAAGTAGTCGGGGTCGCTTATGTCGGTCGGCTGCAAGAGAGCCCTCCGGGCAGTGTTGAACGTTTCGTTCAACTAGACGCTCGATGAGGCAAGAATCTTGCCAGGCACCCAGTTGTCGGCGGACCCTAGGCGCAAAGCGCCGCTTCTTCAACAGCGCGTGGGAAAAGGCCGGTCTGCGCGTTTCGGGGCTCTGCTTGCGGCAGACTGTGCCGCACGCCAATGTCGTACCGCAGCACGTGGGGGAACGGGATGAGCGACGACCTGCTTTACGAGCTCCGCGACGGTGTCGGGTACGTGACGTTCAACCGCCCGCAAGCCCGCAACGCCTTCACCTTCGCGATGTACGAGCGGCTGGCCGGGATCTGCGACGAGATCAGCGGCGGCGGCGGCGGCGGCGTGCGCGCGCTGCTGTTCACCGGGGCGGGGGAGAAGGCGTTCGCCGCCGGGACCGACATCGGTCAATTCCGTGCGTTCAAGAGCCCGGAGGACGCGCTCGACTACGAGGCGCGCATCGACCGCGTGCTGGGCGCGCTGGAGCGCTGCCCGGTGCCGACCGTCGCCGCGATCGGGGGGGCCTGCACCGGCGGCGGCGCGGCGATCGCCGCCTGCTGCGATATCCGCATCGGCGCGGCCAACGCGCGGTTCGGCTTTCCGATCGCCCGCACGCTCGGCAATTGCCTGTCGATCTCTAACTACACCCGTCTCGCGTCACTGATCGGCCCGGCGCGGACCAAGGAAATCATTTTCACCTCCCGCCTCGTCGAAGCCGAGGAGGCACGATCGCTGGGCCTGCTCAGCGAAGTGCTGCCCGACCACGCGAGCCTAATGCAGCGCGCCGAGGCGCTGACCCGCCTCGTCGCCGGCCAGGCCCCGCTCACCTTGCGCGCCACCAAGGAGGCGCTTCGCCGCATCAAGGAGAAGATGGCCCCCGAGGAAAGCCGCGACCTGATCGTCATGTGCTACATGAGCCAGGACTTCCGCGAGGGCATGGACGCGTTCCTGAACAAGCGGGAGCCGAGATGGATAGGCCAATAGTCGCGGGTGGACGCGCGTCGACGTGAGGCACGAGTGGCGCGAGGGAACGACGATGAGTGGATTGAAGCCGATCAAGCAAAGCATCAAGGCACAGGCCCCCTGGCTCATGCATGGGGTCCGGCTCGCGCGATGGGCAAAGAACCAGGTAACGTTTCCGGTCGTGGCGTCAGCGATCGAGTTGCGCGCCGGCGGCCGGGTCATGAGCGGCCCGTTCGCGGGGATGCGCGTGCCGGGTACGGGGATCGGTCCGAACTTCTACACTCAGCTGTTAGGGATTTATGAAAAGTCGCTGGTTCCCGTGATCGAGGCCGTGATCGGGCAAGCGCCGGCGACGATCGTCGATGCGGGTGCCGGCTCGGGTTACTACGCGCTGGGTCTCGCGATGCGGTGTCCCGGATCCCGGGTCATCGCGTACGAAATAGATCCGACGCGGGCGGACGTGCTGCGAAAATATCGACGGGTGAACAACCTCGACGCTCGCGTCGACGTGCGCGGAGAATGCACGCCGCCGGCGCTGGCAGACGACCTCGCCGGTCCGGCCGCGCCGTTCCTCCTCATGGATGTGGAAGGCGCGGAGGACGGTTTGCTCGATCCGGCGCAAATCCCGGGTCTGCACGGGGCAGAGATCCTGGTGGAGCTGCACGAGCAGTACGTTCCCGGGGTAACCCGCAGAATCCAAGACAGATTCCAGGATACGCACAGACAATCCGTGCTGCACGCCGCCGTCCCGTCCTTTGATCGGGATCTCATGGGCCGGGTGGCGGGCCAAGCGGCCTTGCGGCCGGTCGCAATGCGGATGATGGACGAAGGGCGCGGCGTGGACATGGCATGGCTTCACCTAACACCACGCAGATGATGGCACGCTGCCACCCTCTCGCTCTCCATCGCAAGCTTGGCGCCCAAAGCGGTTTCGTTCCAATCGGAATTACCACCCTCGTCATGGCCGGCTTGACCCGCGTACCGATCCGCTGCCACATGCCCCTGCCGCCGCTGAATGTCATGGTCCCGAGGCAGAGCTCCGATACGAGTACGCCGGTCCCGCCGAGCTTGCTGCAACGCATGATGATCGGTTCCTGTGAGGGGACGGGCACTCGAACCGCATCCGGCAGGTAGCGTGGTCGTGCCACCCGTCAATGCAAAGCGGCCTCGAGCGCGCCGGTTCCGTCACATGCCCCGCAGCTTTCAAGCGGGTTGCGCGATCGGGTTCGGGCTACTCCGCCCGCGAAGCAGAAGAAGTGACAGAGTCGCCAGGAGACAAATCACACCGGCGACCCGAACTCCTTCGAGATGGGCACGAGCAGGATGCCGGGAATCGCGAGCGCCGCGCTCGCGCAAACGGAATAGCCGAAGATCAGCGCCACCATCACCCATCCGTAGTGGATGTCTCGGGCCGCAACAGCGCGCGCGAGAGACGTCGCTATCATCTGAACCGTTTTTCCACTTTGTCAGGGGAGTGAGCCGGGTGCTCGAAGTCCAGTGACGCGACCTCCGCCAGCACCCCGCGCAACGATGCGGCGTCGGCCGATCCGAACGTGTGCTCGAACGTCGCCTGCGCCGCGCGCCATAGGCGCTTCGTTTGGCGCAACCGCGCCGCCCCGCGCCGCGTCAACGTCAACGGGCGCTGACGCCGGTCGGCCCCGACACGTAGCGCGACGAAACCCTGCGCAATCAGGGGGCGGAGATTGTGACCCAAGGTGGCGCGATCCAGCACCATCTCACGCGCGATATCCTTCATCGTAATTTCCGGCGCCTGACCGATGACCGCCAGGATCGAAAACTGCGTCGCGCGCACGCCGCTCGGGGCGAGCACCCGGTCGTAGAACTGCGTCACGCGCCGGGCGGCTTGCCGGAGCGCCAAGCAATTGCATATCGCGGGCGGCGTCGGCGGAGATCCTTCCATTGTCAAACCGCCCTTCTTGCAGATGGTCTTATATGCCCTCATCCTCCCATATGTCAGTCTGCTTCGCAATCCTGGTCCTTCGACACGAGGAATCACCGATGTCCGACCCACAAGGCGTCGTCGCACATTACGGATCGGATGACCTGATCGAGACAGTGACGGAAGCCTTGCGAGATGCGGGCCTTGGTGAAGGCACGTTGACGTGGCAGGCGCTGGCCCCGCTGGACCAGTTTCACGTTCGGGGCGTCGCGGCGACCGCCGAACTCGCCGACCGGCTCGCGCTCCGCCCGGGCACGCGGGTGCTGGACGTCGGCTGCGGGCTCGGCGGACCGGCACGACATCTTGTTGCGGTTTATGGCGCGGACGTGACGGGCATCGATCTCAATCCGAACTACGTTGCACTGGCAACGATGCTGACGGAGCGGGCCGGCCTATCGGCCCGTGTGCGCCACGTGCTCGGTGACGCGCTTGCGCTTGCCTTCGAGCCCGAGAGCTTCGACGTCGTTTGGACGCAGCACGTCGCCATGAACATCGCCGATCGACAGGCGCTGTATGGTGGCATCCGGCGCGTTCTGGTCCCCGGCGGGCGCCTGGCGATCTATGATGTGATCGCGGGCTCCGGCCTGCTGCACTTTCCGGTCCCGTGGGCACGCCGGCCCGACATGAGCTTCGTGGTGTCGGAAAGCGACATGAAGCAGGTGCTGGAACGCGTGGGTCTCGGCATCGACGGTTGGAGCGACGTGACAGACGCCGCCGTCGCGTGGTTTCAAGCGCACCAGAAAGATGGAGCCGGGCGCGCTCCGCCGCCACGGTTGGCGCTTCCGCTCGTCATGGGACCCGAATTTCCGGCAATGACGGCCAATCTCGCCCGGAACCTCGCCGAAGGACGTGCCCGGCTGCTGCAGGCCGTCCTGCGCCGTCCGATTTGAGGCTTCGGCGCCGGCGGCAGATCCGGTTTGAGGCAAAGCTCCGGCCCGGCAAGCTCCGATCCGGACTTGCGCGCGCGGTCGGCTAGGCTTTTCAGTTCCGCGCATGAGAACACCCCGCCCGGCGCGCGATCCCGCGACCTTGCCCACCCGCGAGCAGCTCCGCCGGTTCATCCGTGAGGCGCCGGGCCGGGTCGACAAGCGCGAGATCGCCCGCGCGTTCGGCCTCGGTCCCGAGCAGCGGGGCGAGTTGCGCGAGCTGCTGCGCGCACTCGAGGTCGAGGGCGTCACCGAGCCGGCCGGCGCGCGGCGTGTACAGGCTGCAGGGCACCTGCCGGAATCGATGGTCGTCGAGATCACCGGCACCGATGCGGATGGTGACGCGCAGGCGCGGCCGGTGGGCTGGCAGCGGGAGGGCCGTCCCCCGCAAATCGTCATGGCGCCGGAGCGTCGCGGCCAACCCGCCCTCGCACCAGGCCAGCGGGTGCTGGCGCGGCTACGTCCGATCCCGCCGGGGCGGGGCGGCCCGCGCTACGAGGGCCGCACGATCAAGCGTCTCGCCGAGGCCGAGGGCCGCGTGCTCGGCGTGTTCCGCCCGGGGCCGGGCGGCGGCCGCGTCGTGCCGACGGATCGGCGGGCGAAGGCCGAATGGCTGGTGCCTCCTGGCGAGGAGGGCGGTGCGGCGGCGGGCGAGATCGTGCTCGCCGCTCCCCTGCCCCATCAAGGGTTCGGCCTCAAGCCCGCGCGGGTGATCGAGCGGCTGGGGCGCATGGGTGACGCCCGCTCCATCAGCCTGATCTGCATCCACACCCACGACATCCCGCAGGAGTTCCCGCCCGAGGCGCTGGCCGAGGCGGCTCGGGCGACGGCCGTCCCGCTCGGGCGGCGCACCGACCTGCGCGACGTGCCGCTCGTCACCATCGACGGCGAGGACGCGCGCGACTTCGACGACGCGGTTTGGGCCGAGCCCGATGGCGGCGGCTTCCGCCTGATCGTCGCCATCGCCGACGTGGCGCATTACGTGCGGACCGGCGCGGCCCTCGACCGCGCCGCCCGTGCGCGCGGCAACAGTGTGTACTTCCCGGACCGGGTGGTGCCGATGCTGCCCGAAGCGCTGTCGAACGGGTGGTGCAGCCTGCGCCCCGGCGAGGAGCGCGGCTGCCTGTTCGCCGACATGCGGGTCGGCCCCGACGGGCGCAAGATCGCGCACCGGTTCGGTCGCGGCCTGATGCGCAGCGCGGCGCGGCTGACCTACGAGCAAGTGCAAGAGGCCCACGACGCGGGCAACGATCTGGGCGGCCTGCCGCTGCCCGTGCTGTATGGGGCGTTCCGCGCCTTGCTCGCCGCCCGGGTGGCGCGCGGCACGCTGGACCTCGACCTGCCGGAACGCCGGGTGGTGCTGGACGATGATGGCCGCGTCGCCGCCGTCGCGCCGCGGCCCCGGCGCGACAGCCACCGGTTGATCGAGGAGTTCATGGTGCTCGCCAATGCCGCCGCCGCGGAGGAGCTGGAGCGGCGGCACATGCCCTGCATGTACCGCGTCCACCCGCCGCCGTCCGACGAGAAGCTCGACGCGCTGCGCGGCTTTCTGCGCCCGTTCGGCATCAGCCTGCCGCCCGGCAACCAGCTGCATCCGCGCGACCTCGACGGCGTGCTGCGCCGGGTCGCCGGCACCGAGGATGCGCTGCTGATCAACGAGGTGATGCTCCGCAGCCAGTCGCAGGCGTCGTACAGCCCGGACAATATCGGCCATTTCGGCCTCGGCCTGCCCCGCTACGCGCATTTCACCAGCCCGATCCGCCGCTATGCCGATCTCCTGGTGCATCGCGCGCTGATCCGCGGCCTAAGGCTCGGCCCCAGCGGGCTGGCCGAGGACGAAGCCGGGGGGTTCGCCGACGCGGCCGAGCACATCACGGCAACCGAGCGCCGCGCGGCGCTCGCCGAGCGCGACGCGGTTGACCGTTACCTTTCTGCCTTCATGGCGGACAAAGTGGGCGCCAGCTTCTCGGCGCGCATTTCAGGCGTGACCCGGTTCGGCATTTTTGTCACTACTCTAGGTAGCGGCGCCGGCGGGATCGTCCCGATTTCGTCCTTGCTGCCGGATGATTTCTGGATGCACGACGAACGAGCGCAAACCCTGACCGGCCGCCGCACGCGGATCACCTACCGGTTGGCGGAGGAGGTGACGGTCCGCTTGGCCGAAGCGAGCCCCATAACCGGCGGCCTGGTGTTCCATATCCTAAGCGACGGCGACGGCGACGGGGGGGCGGGCCAGTTTCGGGGCGGCAGAGCGGGAAGGCGGCCGCGCCGCAGGTGAGCCGGCTCGCCCGCCTGTTCCTCCTGCTCGTCGCACTTCCCGCCCACGCCAAGCCCATCCCGGCGGCGGGGTTCGACGCGAGGCTCGCGACCGACGTCTACGTCACCGCCCTGACCTTCATGGTGCCGCGCACCCTCGACCCGGTGCCACTGCCGCAGCTCGCCATCTGGGGGCTCCGCGGCCTGACCGCGCTCGATCCCGAGCTGAACGTCGGTCTGTCCAACGGCGCCCTGGTGCTTGCGCTGCGCGACCGGATCGTCGCGACACGGCCCCTGCCGGCGACCCCGGCCGCGCAGGCCTGGGGCGAAGTCGCGGCGGATCTCGCGGCCGGCGCGTGGACGGTCTCCGCGCCGGTGCGAACGGCCGGCACCGAGGGCGTGGTGCAAAGCTTCTTCGACGAACTCTTCAATCACCTTGACCCGTATTCTCGCTATGTCGGCCCAGCCGACGCGCAGGACGACCGCGAGCACCGCGACGGAACTGCCGGCACCGGGCTCGCGCTGACCAGCCGGGGCACCGCCATTGTCGTCACCGAGGCGATCCCGGACGGCGCGGGCGCCGGGGCCGGGATCCGGACGGGCGACCGGATCATCGCGGTCGACGGTCAGCCGACTCTCCGCAAGGATGCGGCCACCGTCCTGGACTGGATGGCGGGCGCCGAAGGCACCACGGTCACGATTGCCTGGCGTGGCCGCGACGGGCGGGTGCGGAGCGCCGATCTGGAACGGTCCTCGGCGCCGCCCGAGACCGTATTCGCCGAACGCGCCGGCGGCCTGCTGCTCGTTCGGGTCACGGCATTCAGTCGCCGCACCGGCGAGCGGCTGCTACAAGAGATCGAGCGAAGTCTCGACCTCGGCAAGCCGGTGCAGGGGCTCGTGCTGGATCTGCGCGGCAATCGCGGCGGCCTGCTGCGGCAGGCCGTGGCGGCGGCGGACGCCCTGCTGCCGGCCGGGATCGTGGCGACGACGGCCGGACGCGATCCGAACGCTTCGCACGTTTGGCGCTCGGCCGGGAACGGACGCCTAAGCGAACTGCCCATCGTGGTCGTGGTCGATGGCAGGACGGCGAGTGCGGCCGAGATCCTGGCCGCCGCATTGGCCGACCGCGGCCGCGCCGTCGTCGTCGGCAGCGTAACGCTCGGGAAGGGCCTCGTGCAGACGATCGCCCAGCTGCCCGACGGAGGCGAACTGTTCGTGACGTGGAGCCGCGTGCTGGCCCCGCTCGGCTGGCCGATCCAGGGCCTAGGGGTGCTGCCGCAGGTCTGCACGAGCCTCGGCGAACAGGAACTCGCCCGTGAGTTGCGGGCGCTGGATGCGGGCCAGGCGCCGATGGCAAGGGCGCTCGCCCGCCACAACGAGGCTCGCGCGCCCATGCCGGTGGCGGAAATCCTGGCGATCCGGGCCGCCTGCCCCGCCTCGGAAGGTCGGGACAGCGATCTCGGCTCGGCCCGCTTCCTGATCGGCAATCCCGGTGCGTATGCGACCGCGCTGCTGCCACCCTGGAGCGGCGCCGCCGCGCGCGCCAACATACCGGGCCCCCAGCCTCGATAGCTGTCGGTGATGCGTAAAGATGTCCCGTCTTTCGTAGCGCATGATATGTCCGCTTCTGCCGATGTGGCGGCTGTGGGGTTGTGGGCAACGCCCTTGCGTTGTCCACAAATCCATCAGCCGGGCCTGCCGAGCGGGTCAAGCGGCCCTCGGGACGGCGGTGTCGGATGGGCTTCCGTCCCGATTGTAGCGGGCCAGACAACGCGGCCCGTCGAAGATCGCCAGCATCCCGTCCGGATATTCGTGGATACGCACCGTGGCCTTGACGTAGTGGTGACGGTGCAGCTGCGGTGGGATCTGCAGCGATCGTTGCGACCAGAGCACGCAATTGTCGCGGCCAACCTGACGGTCCGCCTGCACGCACAGCACGTCGGCGATCGGCGGACCGGCGTAGGCGACGAACGCGGTGCCGGGCTCGGCCGCCGGCTTGGCGAACCGCGCATTGAACGCGGGCACGAAGCATTCGTGCAGATACCGGTTCGCAGCCGCGAGCGTCGTCACGTCGGCCCGGCGCAACTCCGGCGGCAGGCGCTGCTGCAAAGTGCCGAACACCCGCTCCATGCGGCCCCGGCCCTCGGGCGAGTAGGACGGGATGTGGCGGATGCCGAGCCGGGCCAGCGCCTGGCCCACCTGCGTCGGCTGCCGCTTGTCGACCTTGTCGCCGGCCTTGGGCGTCAGGAAGTAGTGCGAGCCGCGGTCGGTGTAGAGCGCGCTGAACAAGCCGTGCGCGGCAGCAATCGTCTCTAGCCGCACCTATTCACGGGTCGATCGGCTAAGCGCTTTCGAGACGGCGGACGCGGGTATGGGATGCGTGTCGTGCCGCGTTGTCTTTGATGGGTGTGGTTGCAGGTGCTTGGGGTTACAGAGACGGGCTCCTAGCGGGCCCATCGTTTTGCTGCAGCCTTCTTTGCGATCTCCGCTCGCCGCTCCGGCGTCATAGCCTTCGCCCGCGCCGCACCGCCCAGCCTGCCAAGCTGCGCGGCCGCGCTGGCGGTAGCCTCCCGCTCGTCCGCTTCCTCGCCGGTCGCGATCCGCATCACCTTCACGGCCCCGCCGATCACGTCGGCAGGGCGCTTCTCGACTTTAGGTCCGGTCGGCATATGGGGGAACCTCCACCAGTGTTCCGATGAGACGCAACAGAGCCTGATGTTCCGGACCGTTCGCTCCACTGTTCAGGAATGCGCCTAATTCAATGGGAGACAGCCGTCCTCCCGACGGTCCATTCGGTTGATGGATGACGAAGGCATGACCGTTCTGCGGCTCTCGCCCCAGAAACCAGCAATCCCCGTTGGGGCTGCGGTATAGCTCCCGTCGGTCCGACATATGGATCAGCTCCCATGCTTTGCGCTAAGCATATAGGAAGCGCGGCGGCGGCGAAAGACGGAGGGCTGCGCCCACCCCGATTTCAAACTGAGACACTACCCCCAGCCTCGATAGCTTGACGAAGCGCCCCGGCCTGCGCATTTTTATTGCTTGCCCCGCCCGCCCGGCGTGGATCGCTACGCCGCCGAACGGAGAAGTGCCCTCATGGCCAAGAGCAACACCGTCCAGATCAAGCTCGTGTCGAGCGCCGACACCGGCTACTTCTACGTGACCAAGAAGAACGCGCGGGCGCAGACCGGCAAGCTCGAGATGAAGAAGTACGACCCCGTCGCGCGCAAGCACGTCGCGTTCCGGGAAGCCAAGATCAAGTAGGCCACCCTTCGAGCTCCCCCGCCGTTCAACCCGCGACGGCAGTCTCGACGCGGTTCCGGCCGCCACGCTTCGCTGCGTAGAGGGCCGCATCGGCCTCGTTCAGCAGCGCTTGAGGCGCCATATCGCGGCCTGCCGTGAAGGCGAGCCCGACACTTATGGTTACTTGTGCTGGCCCCTCCTCGGGATCCATCGTCATCGCGGCGACCGCGCTGCGCAGGCGCTCGGCCGCGAGCGCCGCGTCCTCGGCGTCGGTGCCGGGCATCACCACGATGAACTCGTCGCCGCCATAGCGGGCGACTGAGTCGAACACGCGCGTGTTACCGCGCAGCGATTCGGCCACCGCCTTCAGCATCCGGTCGCCCGCGGCGTGGCCGAATGCATCGTTGATCGACTTGAATCGGTCGACATCGATCATGACGAGCGCGATATCGTGCCCGTCCGCGCCGGACAACAGCCCGCGAAGGTGCCGCAGCAGGTAGCGCTGATTGTAGAGCCCGGTCAGCGGATCGGTGAGCGCCATCTCGAGCGCGTGCCCGAGATCGGCGCGCAGCCGGTCGTGGTAGAACTTGCGCCGGATCTGGTTTCGCGCCCGCGCGCGCAACTCGTTCTCGTCGATCGGGCGGAGCAGCCAATCGCTGGCGCCGAGATCGAAGCCGCGAAGTAGCCGCTTGCGCTCCTCCGGCTCGGCGATCAGCAGCATGGGAATGTCGTGCGTGGCGTCGTCGGCCCGCAGCCGCGACGCGAGGCGCAGCGGATCGTCGACGCGCATGCTGAGGCTCAGCACGATGAGGTCGAACGGGATGGCGGCGCTCAGCGCGACCGCCTCTTCCTCATTGCGTGCGCGACCGGGGAGGATGCCCTCGCGCGAGAGCGCCTCCTGGACCTGATCGAGCCCAACATCCCAGTCGTCCACCACGAGCGCCCGCGCACCGTGCACTGACGGGATAACGGCCGGCGGGCTGGTCAGACCGAGCGCCCGCGCCGTCTGGCCCCGCGCGTGCCACTCGTCCAGCAGCCGCTTGAGCCGCACCAAGCTGCGCACGCGCGCGAGCAAGGTGTCGTACTCGACCGGCTTGGTGAGGAAATCGTCCGCTCCGGCCTCGAGTCCGCGCAGACGCTCGGACGGTTCGCCGAGTGCCGTGACCATCACGACCGGGATATGCAGCGTGGACGGATCGTCCTTGAGCCGGCGGCAGCATTCATAGCCGTCCATCTCAGGCATCATCACATCGAGCAGGATAAGGTCGGGCTGCCAGGCCCTCGCCAGCCGCAGGCACTCGGGGCCGTTCTGGCCTGTTGCCGTCTGGTAATACTCGGCCGACAGCTTCGATTCCAACAACCGCGTGTTGGAGGCGACGTCATCAACGATTAGAATACGGGCGGTCATCGCGATGAAACCATCCTACGGTAGACGCGGTCGATATCCGAATATCAACCCGCTTAGTAGCATGGCGGATGCCTCTTTTTGCAAGAATCGAGGCCAGTGTCTTCCTCAATTCCGGTCCTTGCGCTAGGCCCCGCAGCGACGAACGATGACTAGCGGCAGAGAGTGTCAAAAACGATGAACCGGGCAGCGGAAAGCGTACGTCAGTCGGCCGCGCCGACAACTCCCTTCGCAGGAGGGCCGGCTTCGCATGCATGGATGTTCTTCCGGCGTTGGCTGGTCAATCCGCTGCAGATGGGCTCGGTGGTGCCGTCGTCGCCCGCGCTCTGCCGCCGCGTCGCCGGGCAGATCAGTCGCCGGCCGGACGAGGCGGTACTGGAACTGGGCGCCGGAACGGGCGTGATCTCGCGCGCCCTCCTGGCGTCCGGCGTCCCGCCCGAGAAATTGTTCGTAGTGGAGATCGTGCCGGCCATGGCCGCGCATCTCCGGCACATGCTGCCTGGCGTCCAGGTGATCGAGGGTGATGCCCGCCGCCTGCACGAGCTCCTGCCGCGGCGTTGGCACGAGCGGATCGGCAGCGTCGTGTGCGGCATCCCGCTCGTGTTGCTGCCGATGCTCGAACAGCGCCGGTTCATCGACGCGATCGAGGCCGTCGCGCCGGGCAAGGGTTTCCTGCACTATAGTTACTGCGCGACCTCGCCGCTGCCCTGGCGCAAGCACGCGTTGCTGGCACGGCGCGAGGCTTGGACTGCGCTGAATTTCCCCCCGGCCAGCGTGTGGCGTTACACCCCCTCGCCGGACCTCGCCACGTAAGGGGGTCGGCCGTCAGGCGTTCCCTGAGAGAAACTCCATCGCGGCCTGTACGCCGCCCGGCTGATGCGGAACGGAGGCAAGGCGCAGCCCCATCTCGACCCCGCCCAGCACGCCGAGCAGCTGGAGGTCGCCCAGATCGCCGAGATGGCCGATGCGGAAGGCGCGATCCTTCATGGCGCCCAGGCCGGTGCCGAGGCTCATGTTGAACTTGTCCAGCACAGCGGCGCGGAACGCGTCGGCGCCGTGGCCCTCGGGCAGCCGCACCGCGGTCACGCTGGACGAGTAGGCGCGCGGGTCGAGGCACTGGTTCTCCAGGCCCCAGGCGCGCATGGCGCGGCGCGTGGCTTCAGCGTGGCGGTCGTGCCGGGCCAAGACGTTCGCCAGCCCCTCTTCCCGCAGCATCCGCATCGCCTCGTTCAGACCGTAGAGCAGGTTGATCGCAGGCGTGTACGGGAAGTAGCCGGTCGCGTTCATCTCCAGCATCGGCTGCCAGTCCCAGTAGCTGCGCGGCAGCCGGGCGGTGCGGGCGGCGTCCAGCGCCTTGCGGCTCACCACGTTGAAGCCGAGGCCCGGCGGCATCATCATGCCTTTCTGCGAGCCGCAGATGGTCACGTCCACGCCCCAGTCGTCGTGCCGGTACTCCAAGCTGCCCACCGAGGAGATCGCGTCGACCATCAGCAGCGCCGGGTGCCCCGCGGCATCCACTGCGCGGCGCACGGCCTGGATGTCGCTCGCGCATCCGGTCGAGGTCTCGTTGTGCACCACGCAGACTGCCTTGATACGCTGCGCGCGGTCGTCGGCCAGGGCGGCCGCGATGCCGGCCACGTCGGCGCCCCGCCGCCAGTCGGTCTCGATGATGCGGGGCTCGAGCCCGAGCTTCTGCGCCATTGCCTGCCACAGGGTAGCGAACCAGCCGGTACGGCACATCAGCACCGCGTCGCCGGGCGAGAGCGTGTTGACCAGCGACGCTTCCCAGCCCCCGGTTCCCGAGGACGGGTAGACGATGACCGGCTGCGTCGTGCCGAATACTGGTTGGAGGCTTTCCAGCACCTGCCGTCCCAACAGGCCGAAATCGGCGCTGCGGTGGTCCATCGCCGGGTAGTCCATCGCCCGCAGCACGCGGTCGGGGATGTTGCTCGGCCCGGGCACGTGCAAGAAATGCCGGCCCGCCGCGGGATGTGACTGGAAGTATGCCATTTCGATCCTTTCTCCGCCCCGATCGCCGCGGTCACGAGGGTTGCCCGGGGTCGGTCGTCGGCTCGTTGACCACGCGTTGATATAGGACGCCAAGCCGCGACGATGAACGTATCCCCGTCTCCGGGCGACCCTCGATTGGCCGAGCGGCTGCGCCGCGCCGTCGAGGGCGACGTATTGTTCGACCGCGCCAGCCGCGGACGCTACGCCACCGATGCCTCCATCTACCAGGTGGAGCCGCTCGGCGTCGTCTTGCCGCGAACCGTGGACGATGTGGCGGCCACCCTCGCCATCGCGCGGGAGGCGGGCGTGCCGGTGCTGGCGCGCGGCGGCGGCACCAGCCAGTGCGGGCAAACGGTGAACCGCGCCGTGGTGATCGACTGCTCCAAGCACCTGCGCCGCATGCTGGCGATCGACCCCGAGCGGCAGACGGCGCTGGTCGAGCCCGGCCTCGTGCTCGGCGACCTGAACGTGGCCTTGCGCGCTCACGGTGTGTTCTTCCCTGTCGATCCCTCCACCCACGCGCGATGCACCATCGGCGGCATGGCGGGAAACAACTCCTGCGGCTCCAAGTCGATCCGCTACGGGCTGATGGCCGACAACGTCCACGCCATCGACGCGATCCTGGCCGACGGCACGCGCCATCGGTTCGCGACGTTGCCTGACAATCTCAGCGCCGACGTGCCGCCCGGGATCGCCGATCTGGTGCAGCGGCTGCGCGCACTCGGCGTCGCCGAGGCCGAGGAGATCGCCGCCCGTTTCCCCCGGCAACTCCGCCGTGTCGGCGGCTACAACATCGACGCGCTGACCCCCGCCGCCCGCGCTGCGGGGCGCGCCAACCTCGCGCGACTGCTGGTGGGCTCGGAGGGCACGCTGGCGTTCTCGGCCGCGATCGAGCTCGCCGTGGCGCCGATCAAGCCCCGCCGCGTGCTCGGCATCTGCCAGTTCCCGAGCTTCCGCGCGGCGATGGCGGCGACGCGGCACATCGTCACCCTCGACCCCGAGGCGGTCGAGTTGGTCGACCGCACCATGATCGACCTCGGCCGCGGCATCCCGATCTATCGTCCGACGATCGACGCCATGCTGATCGGCGAGCCGGGTTCGCTGCTCATCGTGGAGTTCCACGGCCATGACGACGGGCGGCTGGCCGCGAAGCTGGCCGAGCTGGAGGCGCTGCTCGGCGACCTGGGCTATCCCGGGGCGGTGGTGCGGGCGACCGATGGGTCATTCCAGGCGCAGATCGCCGCGGTGCGCGAGGCCGGGCTCAACATCATGATGTCGATGAAGGGCGACGGAAAGCCCGTCTCCTTCATCGAGGATTGCGCCGTCGGGCTCGACGACCTTGCCGACTACACCGAGCGGCTGACCCAGGTGTTCGCCCGGCACGGCACCGTCGGCACCTGGTACGCGCACGCCTCGGTCGGCTGCCTGCACGTGCGGCCGGTGCTCAACATGAAAGACCCGTCCGACGTCGCGACCATGCGCACGGTCGCCCAGGAGTGTTTCGCCCTGGTGCGCGAGTACAAGGGCTCGCACAGCGGCGAGCACGGCGACGGCATCGCCCGCAGCGAGTTCAACGAACCCATGTTCGGGCCGCGCATCGCGCGCGCCTTCGAGGCGGTGAAGCGCGCATTCGACCCGGCGGGCCTGCTCAACCCGAACCGCGTCGTCCACGCGCCGCGCTTCGACGATCGGACCCTGTTCCGGTACGGACCTGACTACGCGCCCGCGGCCGGCTTCACACCTCGGCTCGACTGGTCCGAGCACTCCGGCCCGCTCGGCGGCATGCTCGGCGCGGTGGAGATGTGCAACAACAACGGCACCTGTCGCAGCTTCGACGCCGGGGTGATGTGCCCGAGCTACCGGATCACGCGGGACGAGGAGCACGTGACCCGCGGCCGCGCCAATACGCTGCGCTTGGCGCTCACCGGCCAGCTCGGCCCGCATGCCATGAGCTCCGATGCGCTCGCCGACGCCATGAAGCTCTGCGTCTCCTGCAAGGCCTGCCGCCGCGAGTGCCCGACCGGCATCGACATGGCGAAGATGAAGATCGAGGTGCTGGCGGCGCGCGCGGAACGGCACGGCCTGGCACTGCGCGAGCGCCTGGTCGCGGCCCTGCCCCGGCTGGCCCCGTCGCTCTCGGCCGCCGCCCCGCTGGCAAACCTGCGCGACCGGCTGCCGATACTCCGCCGCGCCTCCGCCCGTCGCCTCGGCCTCGCCGACCGCGCGCTGCCGCGCTGGCGGCGCGACGTTTTCCGCGACGGCGAAGGTGCCGCGGACGGCGACGTCCTGCTGCTGGCCGACACCTTCAACCGCTACTTCGAGCCGGAGAACCTGCGCGCCGCGTTGCGCGTGCTGGCGTCGGCCGGGTATCGCCCGAGCGTGGCGTCCGGCGCGGGACGGCCGCTCTGCTGCGGCCGCACGTATTTGTCGGCCGGCCTGGTGGACCGCGCCCGGGCCGAGGCGCGCCGCACTCTGGCGGCGCTGGGCGGCGAGCGGCCGGTGATCGGGCTCGAGCCGTCCTGCCTGCTGACCTTGCGCGATGAATTCCGGTCGTTGCTGCCCGGCCACGAAACCGAGGCGCTGGCCGGACGCGCGCTGCTGCTGAGCGAGTTCCTGGCTCGCGAGAAGCGATCCTTGCCGCTTTCCGGCGTCGGGACAGCGGCGCGGGTGCACGGGCATTGCCACCAGAAGGCATTCGGCGCGTTCCCCGCGACGCTCGCCATGTTGCGCCAAGTGCCCGGGCTGGAGACGGAACCCATCGCCTCCTCGTGCTGCGGCATGGCCGGCGCGTTCGGCTATCAGCGGGAGACGGAGGCGGCGTCCCGCGCGATGGCTGAGCGCGACCTGATCCCGGCGGTTCTGGCCGCGGATGCCGGCGATATCATCGTCGCCGACGGTTTCTCGTGCCGGCACCAGATCCGCGATCTGTCGGGGCGCGAGGCGGTCCATTCGGTGCGCGTGCTCGACCGGGCACTTACCGCCGGTTAACTTGCCTGATACGGCAATCCACGCCATGTCGGCTGCATGAATGATGCCGACCGCATCGAGGCCGCGATCCTGCGCCTGACTGAGGCGCGCGGCCCGCAGGCTTCGGTCTGCCCAAGCGAGGTCGCGCGCGCGCTTGAGCCCGAATGGCGCCGGTTGATGGCTTCCGTGCGCGGTGCCGCGATCCGCCTCGCCGCGGCGGGCCGGATCGAGATCCTGCGCAAGGGAAAACCGGTCACATCCGGCACGGTCAAGGGCGTCATCCGTTTGCGGGTGCGGACGGACCCGACCGGATGAACCCCCTCGCCTGGCTGCTCGGCTTGCTGCTGCCTGCGTGCGGCGGCTTCGGCGCGGACCGCGTCGCGGCACCGCGGCCACTCGACATCGCGCATTTCGACCGACCTTCGACACCCAATACGGCGCTCGCGGCCCCGGTCGGCACCGGGATCCGCCCCGACATCGTCGTCCCCGAGTACCCCGTGCCCGCATCGCGCCTGCTGGCAGCGATCGAGCGGGTCGCCGGGAGCGAGCCCCGCACCTGGCGCTTGGACCCGGCGGGCGACACCGGCCAGACCGCGCGCTACGTGGTTCGCAGCGCGATCTGGAATTTCCCTGATATCGTCTCCGTCGAGGTGCTCCCGCGCCGCGCCGACGCCAGCACGTTCGCGCTCTATTCCCGCAGCGTCTACGGCCGATCTGACTTCGGCATCAATCTCCGCCGCATCACGGCCTGGATCGCGGCGCTGAACGCCACCCTCAAAGCAGAGAGATGAACGCATCATGCGCGGTCTAGGCCCGTTCCTGAGGGGCGCCTGGCGGCTCTCCCTGCCCTACTTCCGCTCCGAGGAGAAATGGGCGGCGCGCGGGCTGCTGCTGGTCATCATTGCGATGAACCTGACCCTGGTCGGCATGAGCGTCATCCTCAGCTTCTGGAATCGGGAGTTCTTCAACAGCTTGCAAAACAAGGATTGGGCGGCTTTCACCCAGCTCCTGTTCTGGTATCGGCACACCCCCAGCGGTCTGATGCCCGGTTTCTGCGAGATCGCCGTCATCTTCATCGCGATCGCAGTCTACCGCACGTATCTGACGCAGTGGCTGCAGATCCGCTGGCGTCGCTGGCTGACCGGGCGTTTCCTCGACGAATGGCTTGCCGACCGGGCGTATTATCGCATCAGCCTGACGTCTGACGACGAGGCGATCGGCACCGACAACCCCGATCAACGTATCGCCGAGGATCTGCGCGATTTCGTCGACAGCACCCTCTCGCTTGGCCTCAGCCTGCTCTCGAACGTCGTGTCCCTGTTCAGCTTCCTGACCATCCTGTGGGGCCTGTCCGGCTCCATCCAGGTGCTCGGCTTCACCATTCCGGGCTACATGGTCTGGGTGGCGCTCATCTATGCCGGGATCGGCACCTGGCTCACCCATCTGGTGGGCCGGCCATTGGCGATCCTGAACTTCCGCCAGCAACGCGTCGAAGCCGATTTCCGCTACGCGCTGGTGCGTTTCCGCGAAAATATGGAGGGCGTGGCGCTCTACGGCGGCGAGCGGGAAGAGCGGCTGCTGATGCGAGAGCGGTTCGGGCATGTCATCGGCAACTGGTGGGCCATCATGCAGCGGACCAAGCTCGTCAACACGCTGATCGCCGGTTACGACCAGGTCGCCGGCATCTTCCCTCTGGTCGTCGCGGCTCCGCGCTACTTCTCGGGACAGATCCAACTCGGCGGGCTGACCCAGACCGCGAGCGCCTTCGGCCATGTGCAAGGTTCCTTGTCCTGGTTCATCTCCGCCTATAGCGGCAACTCGCCGAGCGAGGTGTCGCTCGTCCGGTGGCGCTCGATCGTGGAGCGCCTGACGACGTTCCACCGGGCGATCGTCACCGCCCGTGCCGCGTCGGCACAGGGCCTCGTATGCGTCGATGTCGATACGGATCGCGTGGCCGCGCAGGACTTGATGCTCACGCTTCCCGGCGGGACGCCGTTGCTGCAGCATGCGGAACTGGTTCTCGAGCCAGGTCGATCCGTGGTCGTGACCGGCCGCTCAGGGTCCGGCAAATCCACGCTGTTCCGCGCCTTGGCCGGCATCTGGCCGTTTGGCAGCGGCCGGGTGGAACGGCCCGCCCGCGCACTGTTCCTGCCGCAGCGGCCCTACATCCCGCTCGGCACCTTGCGGCAGGTGGTCTGCTACCCGGCGGAGCCGAGCGCGTACGGGCAGGCGGAGGTCGAGCGCGCGCTGGAGGATGCCGGACTCGGCTCGTTCGCCGGCAAGCTCGATGCGGACTCGAATTGGCCGCAGCGCTTGTCCGGCGGCGAGCAGCAGCGCGTCGCCCTGGCCCGCGCCCTGCTGGCCAAACCCGACTGGCTATTCCTCGACGAGGCAACCGCCAGTCTCGACCCTGAGTCGGAAGCCCAACTTTACCGAGTAATCAAGCAACGACTGCCAGGGACGACGATCGTCTCGATCGCACACCGCCCGACGATTGCGGCCTTGCACGACGAGCGACTGATCTTGCGGCGCGAAGAGGGGCGGCCCGGGACGCTGGTTTCCGTGCCGGCGGAAGTGGCCGCGATCGTGTAAGTCGAATCTTCACGGAAACGTGTTGATCGTGTCCTTGCTCATGCTCGTGAAACGTTCTCCTCTTGTTTCCTGCCATGTGGCCCCGATTCCTCGCCCGGTGTTTGTTCGCGGCAGCAGCCATCCTGCCCGGCTGCACCGGTCCCAACGCGCCGAAACCGAGCACGAGCGAGGGTCGCGCGCCCGTACCCGCCACTAATGACATGACCGCTTCCGCGCGACGGGTCGCTCACACCCACGCAAGCCGAAGTCACACTGGGCTCACGGCCGCTCAGCAGGAGCGGGTGTTCTCCGACTTCAGTGCCTGGGAAAATCGCAAGGGATCGCCGTAGACATGATGGTGGGCGGACCCGGACCGATGTCGCCGGAGGAGGACGGTGCGGGCATAGAGGTTCATGACGGCATGCAGGCGGCCACTGCCGTGCTGGAAGGCGAATCGCTCGTCATCCTGCGCTCGGCGACCGCGGAGGCGCAGGCCGGAAAGGTGAATGCGCTGCGAGCCGCGCTCTACGGTCGGCCGATCCGGGTCTTGCGCCTGGACGGAAAACATCCGCGCGGGCTGGCGTCGATCGCCACACCCGAGCCTGAAGCCGACCGCGCCGTGCTTGTTGTCGAGCACGCCGACACGCTGGATCCCGCAACGCTCGACGCGCTCCGAGATGTGGAGAACCTGCAGCTCGTGCTGTTCCACCGCACCCGCGCCTTTGCTCCGGCCGAGCAGGGCGCGTTGACCGATCCGTTGCCTGATCGGTTTCCACCCGGCAGCCTGATCGCCTTCGACCTCGACCCCAAGCGCGAGCATTGGGGAATGCTCCTGGCGGCGGTCCTTCTCGCCGCCGTCAGCGGCGTCGTGCTGTTGGCGGTCGTTTCCTATTACGACCTGTCCTGGCGTTTCTGGGACACCGCTACAAGTCCGGCGACAGCGAACCGGGTTGCCGCGCCGTCCCAGCTTGCGACGGCGTCACCAGTGACAAATCCGCCGCCGATAGCCGAGCGGACGATCAGCCCGGAGCTCGGCTCCACCGAACCGGGCCCGGAGCCTGGACCCGCGATCCAGCCCCCGCAAACGACCGCCGCAACCGGTCCGCAAACAACCGCCGCGGCCAGTCCGCAACCGGCTCCCGCAACCGATCCGGACACGGCAGCCGGCGTCCACGGGACGGGTGCAATCCCCTTCGCGAACGACACCGGTGCAAGCCAGCCGACACCACTGCCAGGCCGGAACTCGTCCGAACAGGCGTTTGCCCCCATACCGCTGCCGCCGCTTGCAGCCGAATCCGCGATACCGCCGAGCGGGTCTCGAACGCATCGTCATTCGGGAAGACGTGCGGAGTTGCAACGCGATTTTGACGAGTTCCTCGCTGGCGCCCACGGGCTCCCCAAGCACCTCAACCACGCTCAGCGAAGGGCGCTGTTCAACAAGTTCCTGGTCTGGCGCGCGCGTCAGGAAGCACAAGCAAGCCGATGACTCCGACCACGTGAACGGCCGGCGCGGTGCATGATCGCGCCCATTCTGGCGCGGCGCGCGGCCGCAAGGTTCTGGCTCGCGGTGGTTCTGACCGGCCTCGGCACCGGGCTGGGCGCGGCGGCGCTTACGAGATTGCTGGAATTGGTCCAGCACGCGATGTGGTCCGGCAACGGCATCGACTTGCTCGACGCCGCTGCCAACGCGCCGGGGTGGCGGCATCTGGTCGTGCTGCTCGGAGCCGGGCTGCTGACGGGTGCCGGGCAGCTCCTGCTGGTGCGCCTGTCGAGCGCCAACAGCATCGACATCACCGCCGCTATCTGGTTCCACGCGGGTCGGCTGCCGGCCATGCGCACGCTGGGGAGTGCCGTCCTTTCGATCGTGATCGTCGGCATGGGCGCCTCGCTGGGTCGCGAGGGCGCGCCGAAGCAGGCCGGGGCGGTGATCGCCAACGTCCTCTCGGACCGGGTGCGCCTGTCGGACGACGAACGTCGATTGCTGGTCGCCTGCGGCGCCGGCGCCGGCATGGCGGCCGCCTATGGCGTGCCGTTGGGCGGCGCGTTGTTCGCGGTGGAAGTGCTGCGCGGCGCGCTCGCGCTGCGCTTCGTGCTGCCGGCCCTGGTCACGTCGCTGGTCGCGACCGGGGCGTCGTGGGCGTTCATGCCCGACGCACCGACCTACCTCATTCCGTCGTATCCCGGTTCCGTCTCCAGCGCGGCCTGGGCGTTGCTGGCCGGACCGATCGCCGGCATGGTCTCGGTGCTCTACGTCCGCGCGGTGGCGTGGGCCGACCACCATCGGCCCCAAGGCTGGCGGCGGCTCGCGGCGCCCGTACTGGCTTTGGGCCTGCTAGGAGCCGTATCAATCCGGTTCCCCCAGTTGCTGGGCAACGGTCGCGATGTGGCGGAGCTGGCGTTCACCGGCCAGCTTGCTCCCTGGTTGCTGGTGGCCTTGCTGCTGCTGAAACCGGCGGCGACCATTCTGTGCCTGGGCAGCGGCGCGCCGGGCGGCCTGTTCACGCCGTCACTGGCGATCGGGGCGCTGCTGGGGGGCGTGCTCGGCTATCCATGGTCCTGGCTGTGGCCCGGCGTGCCGCTCGGCCTGTTCGCGGTGCTCGGCGCCGGCGCGGTGCTGGCGGCCACCACGCAAGGTCCGATCTCGACCGTCGTGTTGCTGATGGAGCTGACCGGGCACGCCCGATCCTTCATCGTGCCGCTGCTGCTGGTGGTGGCGATCGCCACGCTGGTCGCGCGCACCATCGAGCCGCGCTCCATCTACGATGCGCGCCTGAGCGACGCGGAAGTGCTGAACCGCCAGCGCAACCGCGACCAGGCGCTCTGATGAGGCCGGCTACTCACCGTCGCTATCGCTTCTTCGGCTTCCCCGCGCCCTTGGCCGCCGGCGTCGCGCGCTTGACGGCGGGGGGCCGCTTGGGCTTCGCCGTGCCGCCAGCGCGCAGATCGGCGATCGTCGCCCGCGTGCTGATCTGCTCGGGGTTCATGCGCAGCTCGATCGCCGCCGGCTGGCCGCTCTCCACGGCGCGCCGGAACGCAGGCCCGAACGCGGCCGTCTCGGTCACCACCTCGCCGTAACCGCCGAACGCCTCGATAAACTTGGCGAAGTCCGGATTGGTGAGCGCCGTGCCAGACACGCGGCCGGGGTAAGCGCGCTCCTGATACATGCGCACCGTCCCGTACATCTCGTTGTTGAACACGAGCACGATCGGCGCGACACCGTGATGGAACGCGGTCGCGATCTCCTGCCCGGTCATCAGGAACCCGCCGTCGCCGACGAACGCGACCACCATGCGGTCCGGAAACACGATCTTGGCGCCGACCGCGGCCGGCACGCTGTAGCCCATCGCGCCGTTCGTCGGGCCGATGTAGCGCTGGTCCTCGGAAAAATTCAGGAACCTGGTCGGCCAGCCGGCGAAGTTGCCCGCGTCCGTCGTCAGGATGGCGTTCGGCGCCAGCAGCCCTTCGAGGTCGCGCATCGCCTGCGCCAGATTGAGCGTGCCCGCGTACGGCTGCACCGCACGCTGCGCCTCGCGCAACGCGCGCAGCTCCTCGGTCCACCCGGCCCAGGGCGCGCGCAGCTTCTCGCGCGACGCTACCGCCAGCGCGAACGCGTCGAGGTCGGAGACGATGCCGAGGGCGGGCCGGAACACCCGGCCGATCTCGGCACCGTCGGGGTACACGTGCACGATCGGCACGCCACCGGCCATATCAAAGAGTGTGTAGCCCTGCGTCACCGGCTCGCCGAGCCGCGTGCCGATGGCGAGCAGCAGATCCGCCTCCTTCGCCTTGGCGATCAGCGCGGGATCGGCGCCGACCCCGAGGTCGCCCACGAAGTTGGGCAAGCTGCCGTCATAAAGCGCCTGCCGCCGGAAGCCGGTCGCGACCGGCACGTGGTTGCCGAGCAGGAAATCGCGGATCGCCGCCCGGCCTTTCGGCGACCAGGACGAGCCGCCCAGCACGGCAAGCGGCCGTCGCGCCCGGGCGAGCATCGCCATCATCTGCTCGATCGCCGCCGGATCGGGATGCGGCTTGGACACCGGCACCCGCCCAAGGTCGGGCACCTCGGCCATGTGCTTCTGCATTTCCTCCGACAGCGCGATCACCACCGGGCCCGGCCGGCCGGAGGTGGCGACGTCGACCGCATGGGCGACGATCTCGGGGATGCGCTTCGCCTCGTCGATCTGCGTCACCCATTTGGCGATCGGGGCGAACATCCGCCGGTAATCGATCTCCTGGAAGCTTTCGCGATCGGTCTCCTCGAACGGGATCTGGCCGACGAACAGCAGCAGCGGCGTGCTGTCCTGCATCGCGATATGCGCGCCGATGGAGCCGTGGCAGGCCCCGGGTCCGCGCGTCACGAACGCCGCCGCCGGGCGGCCGGTCAGCTTGCCGTAGGCTTCGGCCATGTTCACCGCCCCGGCCTCGAAGCGGCAGGTAACGAGCTTCAGCTTCTGGCGCACGGCGTAGAGCCCGTCGAGCGTGTCGAGGAAGCTCTCGCCCGGCACCGAAAACACGTGGTCGATGCCTTGGGCGACCAGCGCGTCGGCGAGGATGCGCCCGCCGGGCCGGGCGACGACGCGCGCCTTGCGTGCCTGTGCGAGTTCCATTCCCGGCCTCCCGTCGTTTCAAGCGACAAAACCGGACCCAGCATGGCATGCTGCGCCGGTCAGCGGGAGGGATCGGTGATGCGCGCGATCTACGTGATGATCAAATGCGACATGGGAGCCGCTTACACGGTCGCCCAGGAGGCGGCCGACACGATCGAGGAGCTCTCCGAGCTGCACTCCACCTCGGGGCTCTACGATCTGCTCGGCAAGTTCTACCTCGACGCCGATGCCGATATCGGCCGTTTCGTCACCGAGCGGATACAGCCGCTGCCCGGCGTGAAGGATACGTACACGCTCATCACCTTCAACGCGTTCACCAGCGGTAGGTGAGCACTCAGTAGCCGAGGGCCATCCCGTCCTTGCGCGGGTCGGAGCCGCCGACGAGGCAGCCGCGCGCCCGGTCGATCCAGATCGCCTGGCCGCCGCCATGCGGGCGATCGACGGTCCGCACGCGATGGCCCATCCGGCCGAGGCGGTCGCATACCTCGGAGGGGATGCCGCGCTCCGCCTCGACCGCGCCGGCGTAGGGAAAGATGCGCGGCAGATCGAGCGCTTCCTGGATGTCGAGCCCGTACTCCAGCAGGTTCGACAGGAACAAGGTCTGCCCCATCGGCTGGAAATGGCCGCCCATGACGCCGAACGGCATCACGGCCTGACCGCCCTGCATCAGCATCCCCGGGATGATGGTGTGCAACGGCCGCTTGCCGGGCGCGATGCAGTTCGGATGACCGCGCTCAATGCGGAACCCGAAGCCCCGGTTCTGCAACATCACGCCGCTCCGCGCCGCGAGGATGCCGGAGCCGAAGCCCTGGAACAGCGAGTTGATGAAGCTGCAGGCGTTGCCGTCCCGATCAACGACGCAGAGATACACCGTGTCCCGATGCGCCGGCAGCATGGTCTCCCCGGGCGCCGGCATGTCCCGCATGGCGCGGGCGTCGTCGATCAGCGCCCGCAATCCGTCGACGTAGGACCGGCTGGTCAGCCGCGCCACCGGCACCTCGGCCTGGGCGGGGTCGGCCAGGAAGGCATCGCGGTCGCGATAGACCAGCCGCGCCGCCTCGATGTGCCGGTGCAGCCGCGTCGTGCCGAGCGGCCCGTCGGGCGCGCGGCCGAGGCCTTCGAGGATGCCGAGCAGCATCAGCACGTGCAGGCCGGAGCCGTTCGGCGGGCACTGGAACACCTCGTAGCCGTTCCAGGCGGCGTGGATCGGCTCGACGAATTCAGCGCCGTGCAGGCCGGCGGCGAAATCGGCCTCGGTCTGCAGCCCGCCCTTCTCGCGCAAGCGGGCCGCCATGTCGGCGGCGACCGGCCCTTCGTAGAACGCACGCGCCCCCCGTTCGGCGATCGCGCGCAGAGTCTCGGCCAACGGCGCGTTGACGAAGCGGTCGCCCTCGCGCGGCGCCCGCCCGCCCGGCAGGAAGGCGTCCGCCCCGGTGCGGCGCAGCTTGTCGGCGAAATGATTCCAGTCGGCCGCCACGCGATGATGCACCGGCCAGCCATCGGACGCGAACCGGATCGCCGGCTGCAGCAACTCGCCCAGCCCCTTCGTGCCGTGCGCCGTGAGCAGCGTCTCCCAGGCGGACACCGCGCCGGGGATGGTGACGGTATGCGGCGAGGTGTTCTCGAGCGCCGCGATGCCGTGCCGCTCGTACCAGTCGATGGTGCAAGCCGCGGCCGCCCGGCCCGAGCCGTTAAGCGCGATTACCTTGCGGCTTCCGACGGGGCCGCTCCCGGCGGGCGCGTACAGGCAGAAGCAGTCGCCGCCGATGCCGGTCGATTGCGGCTCGATCACCGCCAGCACGGCCGCGGCCGCGACCGCCGCGTCGAGCGCGTTGCCGCCGGCGCGCAGCACGTCGAGCGCAGTCAGCGTGGCCGCGGGCGTGGAGGTCGCCGCCATGCCGTGCGTCGCGAACACCGGGCTGCGGCCCGCCAAGTGGAAGTCACGCATCGCCGCGCTCCGTGCTGTATATCCCGGCTGTGTGCCCCCTGCCTCACGGGTTGGCAACCGAGCCGCGCATGGTCATCATCGCTTCACAAAGGAAACAGGTCCGATGCCCGACACCATAAGCTTCGGCGATTTCGAGCGGGTCGACATCAGGGTCGGAACGGTGGTGGACGCGCAAGCCTTCCCGGAAGCGCGCAAACCGGCGTTCAAGCTGACCATCGACTTCGGCGACGAGATCGGGCTCAAGAAGTCCGCGGCGCAGATCACCGTGCACTACAAGGCGGACCAGCTCATCGGCCGACAAGTTTGCGCTGTGGTGAACTTCCCCCCGCGCCAGATCGGCCCGTTCATGAGCGAGGTCCTGACGCTCGGGATGCCGGACGAGGACGGCGCCGTCGTGCTGATCCGCCCGGACCTGAAGGTGCCCAACGGCGGCCGGCTGTTCTGATGGCGACGCACTACTACACGGTCACCTGGGATCAGCTGCACCGCGACGCCCGCGCGCTCGCCTGGCGGCTGATGGACAAGGGCCCGTTCACCGGCATCGTCGCGATCACCCGCGGCGGACTGATCCCGGCCGCGATCATCGGCCGCGAGCTGGATTGCCGGCTGATCGAGAGCGTATCGGTGCTGACCTACGACGAGGAGCAGCGCGGCAGCCCGGTGGTGACCAAACCGCCGACGGCGGCCGGCGACGGCGCGGGTTTCCTCATTGTCGACGACCTGGTTGATACGGGCGCCACGGCCCGCCTGGTCCGCGGCCTGCTGCCGCGCGCGCATTTCGCCACCGTGTACGCCAAGCCGGCCGGTCGGCCGATGGTCGACACCTACATCACGGAGGTGTCGCAGGACACCTGGATCCTGTTTCCGTGGGACACCGAGCCGCAATTCGTGGCGCCGCTGGTCCGGCGAGGGCCGTAGGAACGCGCGGGCTACCGCTCGGCAATCCGCGTGAAACCGTCGGCGCTCCAGGCTTCGGAGCCGACGCCGTGATGCACCGTGAATAGGCCGGCAGGATCGTAGGTCTGCTTCACCGCCGCGAGCCGCTTGTAATTGTCGCCCCAGAACGCGCTCTGCCAGCGGTCGTTGAAGAAGTTGCTTTCCGACAGATACGAGCCGGCGTTCGGCACCAGTTCGTGTATCGCTCCCATAGCCCGCCCGAGCGCGGCTGCGTGGCGGCGCGAGGCGGCAAGGTCGGGCTCGTGGCCCGGAATGCCCGGGAACGCGGCCGGACCGGTCGCGCCGGCGATGGCCAATGCAAAGGCGTCCAGCACCGCCGGGTTCATAGCCGTATCCCGTGCGGCCTCGATCTCGTCGGCGGGCGCTCCGGCCAGCCCCTTGTTGAAATGCAGCGCGATCTGCCAGTGCCGCGTGCTCGCGAACAGCGCGTCGGCGAGGCGTCCCTGCTGGTCCTCGCGCAACAGCGATGCTGGCAGCCACGCGGAATCGTAGGCCGCGATGAATTGGCCCGCCTCGTGCCGGTCCCCCGCATACAGCATGTTGGCGGCAGGCGCGCCGGGCCGATCGTCGGCCACCAGCAGGCCGGGTGCCGCTTTCTCCAGAAACGTCGGGTCCCAGAAACGCCGGGCCGGCGCCGTCAGCATTCGAGGCGCCGGCGCAAGGGTGAAATCCCCCGGCGCGGCGACCACCCAGTCGAGGAAGGACCGCCAGACGGAATCGGCCTGCGCCTCATCCAGGCCCTGAAACACCATGTGGATCTGGATCGTGTTGTCCGGACGGAAGGTAACGCTCTCACCCCAATGCGTATTGAACAGCGCTCCGGCATAGAAGCTCGTGAACCGGGCGATCAGACGCCGAAACGCCGCGTCCGACGCGGCTCGGATCGTGCCGAAAGCCGCGCCAAACGTCGCAGGCAGTTCGCGCGTCCGCAGCGTGAGCCGGGTGAGCACGCCGAGACTGCCGCCGCCGCCGCCCTTGATGCCCCAGAACAGATCGGGATGAGTGCAAGAATTGGTGATCCGCACGGCGCCGTCGGCGGTAACGATCTCGGCTTCCAGCAGACCGGAAGCGGCCAGCCCGTACTGCTTCGAGAAACTGCCGAAACCGCCGCTCTGAATGAGCCCCGCCACCCCGACGGTCGCGCATCCGCCGCCCTGGACGTAGCGCCCGCCCTGCGTCGTCACGGCGTCGTACGTGTGCATCCAGATCGCGCCCGGCCCGACCGTGACGGCCGGCTGCGGCGCCTGCGTCGCCGCGCACCCCACGCCGACGAAGCCATCGTGCAGCGCGATGGCGTCCATGTGCCGCGTCCATATCAGCAGACTGTCCGGCGCGTTCGAGGTGCCCTGGTAACTGTGCCCGCCGCCCTTGACGACCAACCGAAGATTGTTGTCGCGGGCGAAATTGACGGCAGCGAGCACATCGGACGTTTGTCGCGCGGCGACCGCATGCGCGCTCGGCGCGGCGAGCCACGCTTCGGCCCAACCGGACGTCTGTGTCAGGCCGGCCTGGTCGCGGATGAAATACGGGTTCTGCAGTTGCTCGAGCACGCGGCGACAGGCCGTGTCGTCCGATGCGGCGTGACACGCCGCCAGCGGGGATTGCACGGTGACAAGACGTCCTCCGACGTCTCGGTTCAACCTGTCCCAGCTTGCCCGGGCGGGCCAGGCCGGTTCCGACGGGCGCACGCGCCGAGCGGGAGCGGCCGACGCAAGGTGGGGCGACCACGCCAGCGGAGTGAGCGAGATCGCGCCCGCGCTTTTCAGCAAGCCTCGCCTGTTCATGCGCGAACGTTGCCTCGCATCAGCGTACGGCACCGGCGCTGCGCAGCGCCGCGCCCAGTAACGCAAGACCTGCAATCAGCAGAGCCCCGGCGCAGTACTCCAACGCCACCCCACGCGACCGAGTCCGCGTCGCAGTCAAGGCCAGCCCGCACCCCGAGCCGAGACTCACAAGACTCAAGAGCGTGAGCGCGCTGGCGCCGTCCAACGACAATTCCCCCTGGTTCGCTCGATACAGGTTAACAAATGTCCGAGAATCCGCCACCGCCCGCCGGATACCTTGTCGTATTCCGAACGTTGTCCCGGTTCTCCGCGACCCCTCCTTGGATTGTTCCACCAGTCCGTGATGCGCATCACAGGCGTATGCCGCCCAGCAGCTTATCTGCGCTCCACCGATGGAACCTGTCCTCGCATCGGAGAGAAAGGAACGCGTTATGGTCCCGCACATTGGCTTGGGCACTCTGTGCGCCGTGCCGACTCCGACGGGAGCCGGCAGCCGGCGCGCCGTTCAGCGCGCAGCCGGCGTGCTGGTCACGGCTCTGGGCTTGGTCACCTCCGGCGAGGCGAGCGCCCACGTCAAGTGGTTCTGCGCCTTCAACGTTGCCGGGCAGCCTCGGGGATTGGAGAACGTGCTCTGCCCCAACTTCGAGCAACTGACCGGGCTCGCGATTGCCGTACTCCTGGTCGGGTGCGTCATGGAGCGGACGATGATCGGCGAGACGCTCCTCCGTGCTCTCGACCGGGTCACGTCGGGGCTGCGCTGCAACACCGAGGTGCTGTTCCGCGCGACCTGCGGCTGCTTCTTCGTGGCGCTCTGGACCATGGGCGGGGTCCTGCTCACGCCCGAGCTGAAAACCGCTTCCACGTTCGTCCCGTGGCTGCAACTCGCCATCGCGGGCGGGCTGATATGGCGCCGGACCCTGCCCTTGTCGGCCTCGGCATCGTGATCCTGTTCGCGATGGCTGTGCGCGAATACGGCGCTTTCCATCTCATGGACTACCCGATTTTCCTCGGCGTGGCGGCGTACCTCGCGCTGACCGGGCTGCAGCGCACGCTGTTCGGCGCGCGGCCACTCGACGTTGTCCGCTGGGCGGCGGGCATCACCCTGATGTGGGCGTCGATCGAAAAATGGGCCTATCCGGAGTGGACTTTCCCGCTATTCGCTTCCCACCCGGCAATGACCATGGGCTATGCCGGCGAGTTCTTCATGCGAGCCGCCGGCGTGGTCGAGTTCACCCTCGCCTTCGCCCTGGTGTGGACGCCGCTGGTGCGACGTGCGGCCGCAATCATGTTGGCCGGCACGTTCATCAGCGCCGTGGTCGAATTCGGCAAGATCGACGCGATCGGCCACTCCGCGATCATCGTCGTCTTGCTGGCGATCGCCGCGGATGATGCGCGCGTACCCGACGAGAGGCGCCACCCGCTACTCATTCCTGTGAGTTACAGCACGGCATTGGCGGGATTCCTTGCGGTCTACTACGCGGCGCATGCGGCACTGTTCGGGACGACGATCATCTGAAGCCCGAGAGCGGTGCAGCGACGAGATCGGGCGGCGGTTGGCTATCGCCGCCCGATCCACGTCGGGGTACGCGGACCTGACTTCCCACGCCAAACGCCGGCCATGTAACGAGGAGCTCACAACAAAGTGGCTTACACTGCATGCGATAAGGCGCAATCGTTCTGCCATCGGCATTGTCGCCAAAGCGTGCCGGTCTACGAGTCATAGGGCTCCGGACATTGCGCAAGGCGCGGCCGCAAGAACGTGGGGAGGTTCTATGTCGTCCAGGATACTGTCCTGCGCGCTCCTGTGCAGCCTGGTCGTTCCGGCGGCCGCGCAGACGCCACCCTCACCCGACGCCAATCTCAATCCGGTGCCGGAGGAGCCGATCCCCGCGCTGCTCCGCCCGGTGGAGCGCGTCCCGCGGGAACGGTTCGGAGCCGTCGGGCCGTTTCCGTTGACCGAAGCGGATCTGAACGCCCTCGTATACCCGAGCGCGAGCGCCGCCGAGCGTGAGGCGGTCCTGGAGGGGCTGACCTTCTTCACCACCCCGCACACCCCCCAAGAGGGCGCCGGGCCGATCGCCAACCAGCAATTCTGCCTCGGCTGCCATATGAGCTCGGCGCAGGCATTGCGGCGGGACCGGAACGGCAACCGGCTGGTCACGACCGTCTCGCAAGTCTCTCGTGCGGCACGGTCTACGCCGACGAATTTCGATTTCGTCGGATTCGATCCGCTCACCGGCGGCGGCATGTCGGCGGACAACATCGACGCGATCACGGACACCGGGCTCACCGCCGCGTTCACGGTATTCGGCGATTTCTCGCCGTCGCAGAACCACTACGACCCCTTGACCCAGTTCTCCAACAATTCGACCCAGCACACCCGACCCTCTTTGCCGGAGTGCCTTCCCGATCCGCTGCCTCCGTTCGATCAAGACCCCAATCTGGCCGGCGGCGTGGATCCGATGACTAATCTCAGCACCTCGGGTTTTCGCCGGACCACCGGTGAGCGCGCCGGACCGCCTTATATCGGCCGCGGCTTGATGGAGGCGGTCGCCGACAGCGATATCCTGGCCTTGGAATCGGCGGAAGCGCAGGGCGGCCAATCCACGCTCGACGTGTCGGGGCTGTTCCCCGAATGCGCGGGAGGGGACTGCGTGGCGGGCCGCCACAACGAGAACACGTCGAACCAGGCCTTCGTTGGCGGAGACCCGAACAAGCGGGTCGGGCGCTTCGGCCTGCGGGCGGCGGGACCGACGATGCTGCAGTTCGTGGTGGGCGGGCTGCAGGGCGAACTCGGCTTCACCAGCGTCCTCAACCCGAACGAAGCCACGAGCGGCATCAACGCCGGCCGCGCCGGTTGCGTCAGCCCCGTGGCTTCGCCGCAGGTGCCGATCTCGACACCCATCAGCCTGCGAGCGCTCATCCGGCTGACCGCGCCGCCCGAGTTCGGTCCCGCTTTGCTGGCCCTGCTCAAGGATCCGGACGGAGACTGGGACGCTACGCAGGGTGGCGAGGAGATACGGGTCCGGCGCGGCGCCGAACTGTTCGGGGTGGACCTCGTCGCGTTCGCCGACCGGATGATATCCCGCCGGATGCCGCCGGACGGCGACGGACGCGATCCCTACGCCATCAACCAGGCCGACCGCAAACTAAACTGCGTCGGCTGCCACACGCCGGTCATGGCGACAGGGCGGCTCCCGCGCGCGAGCGGTACGAGGCACGTCAGCAACGTGTGGGCGCCGCTGTTCTCGGACTTGCTGCTCCACCAGGGTCCGGCGATCGATGCCGAGCGCGATACGCCGACTCCCCGGCTGCCGATCCTGATCCCGCGCGCCGACCGCCGCGGCGCGCTAGCCGCGACATACGATCTGGCGCGCAGCCTGAGCGACGACACCTTGCCGAACCAGGGTGTCGCGACGGGTCGCGAGTTCCGGACGTCACCGTTGATGGGGCTGGGCAGGATGGGGCCACCGTTCCTGCACGACGCCCGCGTGTTCCTCAGCGACCAAAGCGTCCGGGCCACTCCGGCCGGCACGGTGTACAGCGACCGCGACGTCGCCAACGCCCCGCTCGTCGTGCGGACCTTGGACGACGCGATCCGGGCGGCGATCGAGCTGCACGACCTCCCTGCCCCATTCGATGCCCCGGCGCAGTCCACCGCGCCGGGCGGGGGATGCCCCGTTCCCCCCGGAGGACAACTGGGAGCGGTCACCTATCCGAATGGCGCCGCCGACATCTGCCCATCTTACGGCAGCGCGGCCTCAGAGCAGAACCGCGGTGAAGCTCGGGGCGTGATCGCCCGGTTCCGCAGCCTGAGCGCCGAAGACCAGCAAGCTGTGATCGACTTCCTCAAGCAGCTGTAGGCGCCCCCGTGATCCCGCCGAGAGGGATCACGGCGTCAGCCACTGACAGTAAGCGCATGACCGGGTCCCCCCGCCGGCCGTGCCTCGGGCGTGACCCGGTTCGGGCTGGGCGCAGCCGGGCTGAGCCCGTATACGGAGCCGGTTGCTCCGGCCGCCCGGCTCCTTCGCGAGAGATATGACCCGACCCGACCCCGACGTCGAGCGCCGCCGCGCGCTGGCGGCGCACCGTGCCTTCGCCACCGGCCTGCTCATCCTGATGGCGGCCGTGACGCTCGGCACCTATGCGATGCCGCAGGGCTACTGGACCGACCTGCTGCAAGCGTCGGCCAAGGCCGGGTTCGTCGGCGGCATCGCCGACTGGTTCGCCGTGACCGCGCTGTTCCGTCATCCTCTCGGGTTGCCGATCCCGCACACCGCCATCCTACCAAACCAGAAGGTGCGGCTGGGCGGCGCGCTTGGGCGGTTCGTCGCCAACCACGTCTTCACCGGCCCCGAGGTTGCCAGGGTGCTCGCGGAGCTCGACATTGCCGGGCTGTTCCGCCGCTTTCTCGCCGATCCCGCCGCGACCCGCCCGGCCGCCGAGGCGATCGCGGGAATGCTGCCGCGCCTGCTGACCACCCTGGAAGACGGCCGCGCGCGCCGGGTCGTCGCCCGGATCGTGCCGCGCATCCTGGGCGGCCCCGGCGCCGGCGCGGTGGTCGCCCGCGCGCTGCGCGGCCTGGTCGAGGGCGGCCGCCACCAGGAGGTGTTCGGCTTCATCCTCGGCCAGTTCAAGACCCTGCTGGCCAGCCGGGAGGAGGCGCTGCGCGGGGCGATCGAGGAGCGGGTGCGCGAGCAGGGCGGCCGGCTGGTCGGCTGGGCGATGGGGGCGACGATCGCGCGGCGGGTGCTGAGCCTGGTTAACGCCGAGCTCGACAAGATGAGCCCCGACGGCTCCGAGTTGCGCGAGGCGTTCGACGTGTGGATGCGGCGCGAGATCGAGCGCATGGAGACCGACCCGGCGCGGGCCGCCGAGATCGGCGCGGCGATCCGCAAGATCGTCGCGCACGAGACGATCCAAGCGTGGCTTTGGGATATCTGGGCGCGGATGCGGCTCGCCGTCGAGGCCGACACGGCGCGGCCGAACTCCCACACGATTAACTTCATCGAGGGGGCGCTGGCCAATCTGGGCGAGATGCTGGAAGCGGACCCCGACGCGCGGACGAGGGTGCAGAGCATGGCGGAAGCCATCGTCGCCCGCCTGCATCCGGCGGGCCAGGCGCAACTTGCCGATTTCATCGCCGGCGCGGTCGGCGGCTGGGATACGGCTACGATCACCGACCGCCTGGAGCTTTACGTCGGCAAGGACCTGCAATACGTGCGCGTGAACGGGACCCTGGTAGGTTTCCTGGTCGGCGGCGTTGTCTACGCCCTGCTCCGCGCGACATTCGGCCACGCCACCTTCTGACTGGAACGACCGCATGACGCCCCTGCCCCAGTCTCCTGGTCTCCGACTCTCCGTCCTCGACCAATCGACCGTGGTCACCGGTCGCGGCCCCGACAGCTCGATCCGCGAAAGCCTGGAACTAGCCCGGCACTGCGACGCGCTGGGCTATCATCGCTACTGGGTGGCAGAGCACCACAACTCGGCCAGCATCGCCGGCACGGCGCCCGAAGTGCTGATCGCGGCGATCGCGGCGACCACCCCGCGCATCAGAGTGGGCAGCGCCGGTGTCATGCTGCCGCACTACTCGAGTCTCAAGGTGGCCGAGCAGTTCCGCGTGCTGGAGGCGATCGCACCCGGTCGGATCGACCTCGGGCTCGGCCGGGCCCCCGGCTCGGACGGCCGCACCGCCTTCGCCCTCAACCCGCAGGCCGACACGGCCGCCGACCAGTTCCCGGTCCAGGTGCGGGACCTGCTGGCCTGGCTCGAAGGCCAGCCGCTGGTGGAGGGGCACCCGTTCCGCGACATCCTGGCGCACCCGCAAGGCCCCACAGTGCCGGAGACCTGGATCCTCGGCAGCTCCGATTACGGCGCCCAGGTCGCCGCCTATTTCGGCCTGCCCTACTGCTTCGCGCATTTCATCACCGACGGACGCGGCGCCGAACAGGCCTTCGAGGTGTATCGCCGCAGCTACCGCCCGAGCGCGCGCCATCCGGCCCCGTACACCGCCGCCTGCGTCTGGGCGCTGGCGGCGGAAACGCAAGCGGAGGCCGAGCATCTGTTCGCCTCGCGCGCCATCGCGCGGCTGAACCGCGACCGCGGCATCTTCGCGCCGCTGCTCTCACCCGAGGAGGCGACGGCGGTGGCGCTGACCGAGAGCGATCGGATGCGGTTGGCGCGGCTGCGCGAGCGCGCGATCTACGGGACCGCGCCGGAGGTGGCCGCGAAACTGCGGGCACTCGCAGAGGCGCGATTGCGGTGCTCACCACGGCCCACGACCCCGCGAAGCGGCGCCGCTCCTACAGCCTTCTCGCCCGCGAGTGGGGACTAACGGCGATAGACGCTGCGCGCGAAGCGGCCTGACCGGCGCATCCGCCAGAGCTGGAAGCGGAACGCCAGCCACGCCACTGCCCCCGCGACGAGCGCGACGGGGATCAGCGACAGTGCGAACCAGAACACGAACGCCGCGACGGAGAGCGCGCCCGCGAGCACCGCGATCGCGATGGCGACCACGCCGATCTTGGTGGTCAACGCCGGGCCCGGCGGCGCGCGGAAGCTGCCGTCGGGGGTCATGTCCAGCTGCGGCGGGATGCGGTTTTGCATTACCGCTAGAGCGTGGTCCCGAAGGCAAGCTGCTTCAAGCCTCGCCTCGGGTTGTGTTGGGAGCGCGTTTGTTGTCCGCCTTTTGTAGCGCGTGAGTTGTCCGGATTGTTCGCTGCCTGTTCTGGAGGCGGCGGATGCGTCGGACGACGGTGCTGTGGGAGGCGTTCGTGACGCGCTTCG
>JAABUQ010000446.1_pt1 | contig 95141 bp, 75 predicted proteins | sample 5560001 | NCBI WGS metagenome assembly JAABUQ01 (sample SAMN10711888, study PRJNA513371) | rock metagenome | isolation source: Antarctica rocks | place: Antarctica: Victoria Land, Finger Mt nord | collected 2015-12-18
ACCATTGCGGTCTTAGAACAAGCGGCGGCGGCGCTGCAAGCTCACCTCCTGTAGCTGTTTACTTGCTTTGAGCCTCCGAGGATGGCTTCGCCTGCCATTCTCAAAAAGAAGTGCCACTGTAGTGAGTCTTTGTATTTCAAGATGTACGTTCAGGTGGAGGCGCTGTCCACCATCTTCTACAAGCCAGCGAAATGCGGGGACTAAACCAAGATCATCGAGGACGCTGGGACGCAATTGTTGTGCAAGAACTCGAATACTTTCCAGCGTCATCTGTGTTAATTTTGTAAGCTGTTGAAGTTCGCTACTGAGCTGCTTGTTTGCTTTCTCTGTGATACCAGCAGTGGTAAGCGTCTGAAAGCTCTCGTTAAGTATCTCAGCATGAATAAGGAGTGCTGTCAGATTCTGCCCTGCCTCATCATGTAATTCCATACCGATACGGTTTCTTTCGTCTTCCTGAGCCTGTAGAATGAGCATCGTCTGCTCACGCCATGCAAGCTCCAAGCGATCTAACATGCTGTTGAAGGCTTGAGCGAGTTCACTGATCTCCTCTGCTGATTGCGAGGTGCTGGCTCTGGCTTGCGTCTTGCCCGCACTGACTTCTCTGATGGTACCAAGTAGATTGAAGAGCGGTCGGAAGCTTGCTCTTAAAAGAAGAATGTTGGTTGCCAGTGTAAAGAGTGCGGCGAAGACGAGAAAGAGCGTATCGATAAGGTAGTGCTGTGCTTCTAAGTGATGACTGGTAACCCACAAACCGGCTAATGCTTCCACAATCAACATGATACTGTTGACGAGTATTACTTTCTCGAAGAGGGAGAGATGCCAACGCTGCATCCAATTCACAATGAGATTCCGGACTTTGCTCACTTTTCAATACCACTTCCCGTCTCGCTCGTACAACTTTTCTGTTCTTGCCTACATTCTACTATAGGCCGAAACTCTTGTGAGATCAAGCAAAGAAGGGAAGTTCTGTCTGTCGTTTCTCGCTATACGGGAAGATCACGGGCATTATATGACTTGTACAGACAATATTCTCTTTTGCGATTCAAAACCAGTAGCATATGTATTGATAGTAATTTCCCACGGGCCAGCCATAAAGAGTGAGATGTTCACTTTATACTTTCCATGCCCGAGTTCAGTGACATGGCTCTCTGTAGCTGCCATCTGCATGTTAGTCATTCGAGCGCTGGGTGTCACCTGTGCCTGCTCAATTGGTAGTCCTTGTGGGTCAGTGAGATTCAGTTCCAGACTTACTGGACTATTGGCAGCGAACTGTGCTTGCGCCATATGCACCTGCAAAAATGTAGGTGCATATGATTGATGGACTATAGCAAAGGCAAGAACGCCTGTGCAAGAGATGAGCAGTAAGAGCCAGAAAAAAGGTCGAACGTGCATGGGTTTCTTTTCGCTCCTCTACTCAATGGAATGATGCTGTGCTATGGTTATGAGTATACATCTGTTCGTTATTAGCGAGCGACTCTATCATTACTGGTAGCTTCTGAACTCCCTGTCGTGTTGAGCGTTGGAGCCACTGTTCGATTGCGCCCAAGACCAAAGCCCACACCCAGCCCAACAAGGAGAGCGATAAGGCCGGTAATGACCACAGGCAGAGTAGGAAAGCTGCTTGTATTGGATGCAGTAGCTGCTTTTACTGTGTTCGCTGCCTGTGTTGAACTGCCCTTTGTGCCGGACTTCACCGTGAATGTAAAGGCTCCCTGATCGGGGTCGCCATCATCGGATGATACTGTGATCCAACGGACAACATAGACGCCATCCTTCTCTGGTTTGATAGCCACAGACATCTCGTTTGGCTTGCTGAGCGAAACTTTAGCGTCTCCCTGGCTAATGAGGTCTCCACCGGGTCCATATACAAAGAGATTACTGGACTGCGCGCCTGGTTTCATATTTTCCGCTGTGTGCACGCTAATCGTTGTCGGTGCCGTGCTCACCGTTGCTCCAATGCCAGGGGTCGCGCTATCGACCTTAGCATGAGCGAAGACTGTGCCACTGGCAATGGTGAGCAGGAGTACAAAATTGAGCAAAAGGGCAAAGAGTACACTGCCGTAATGACGAATCTTTAGCATATGTTCTATGATACCTTCCTCTGTTTAAGAATGAAAGTGAAAAGTCCAGGCTAGCAACCTATCTGTCCTGCGTATTCTCATCACTATAATGAGTAGAATACGGCGTATAGCTGAGAGTGTCTATTGGGAGAACTCCCTATTTTTTCTTAAGGTGCAAACCTTTCCCTGACAAGGTTGAGACACTATGTGCTATGCAGTTTGCATACAAACCTTCTTCTATTGCTCTCTTTTTTGTAGAGAAAGATAGATATGGTGATGGAGAAAAGCGTAAAGAATCGGAAAGAAATCGTGTGCCTATTACTAGAATTTATATGATTATAAGATTTTTGATGAAATGATATTCTACAATTTGCAACTGTTGATAGTGTTGAAACGTGTTAGTATATGAAGGCATAGAAATATTGAAAATTGGAAGAAGTGATTTGAGGTTGAGTTTTCAAAGGATGGATACAAGGGTAGAGTATGAAAATTGCGCATATAGCCCCACCGTGGATTGCGATTCCACCGAAGAACTACGGTGGAACTGAAGTCGTGATCTATAATCTTGTTGAGGAACAGGTTGCACAAGGACACGATGTCACGTTATTCGCTCCTGGCGATGCAAAAACGTCAGCAAAGCTTGTTTCATTTTTTCCTCGTTCTCTTATCGGCTCCGGTGTGCCGTGGGAAGCGCATTTAAAATCGTACTATCATTTATATAAATCTGTTGAATATATCAAATCTCATCAATTTGATATCATTCACACTCACATCTCTTCTAGTTCTGACGTGTTTATTTTTCCTCTCGTTGCTCACCTTGAGACACCAATTCTTGCAACACTGCATAGCCGCTTCCCCTTTGATCGTGTTCAGTTATGGACTGGAGATGCTGACGACTACTATATGGAATGGGTGACATCGATGCCGATGGTTGCTATCAGTGAGCGTGCATGTGAAGAGGTACATTACCCGATTAAGTTTGTAGGGGTGGTTCATCATGGTCTGCCTATCAAGCAATTTCAACCCACCGTTGCTCAACCCGAAAATTATTTGGTGTGGTTGGGGCGGATGGTCCCTGAAAAAGGAGCCCATTTAGCGATTGAGGCGGCTAGAGCTGTTGATATGCCACTTATACTAGCTGGTACGATTGACCGCCATGTGACAGAGTCTGTTGAGTATTACGAGCATACGATCAAGCCTCACATTGATGGAAATCGTGTGAAGTATATCGGTCCGGTTAATATGCAGGAAAAGGTCGATCTGCTCAGTCGTGCAAAAGCGTTTCTGAATCCGATAACGTGGGAAGAGCCCTTTGGTATGGTGATGATCGAGGCGATGGCTACCGGCTGTCCAGTAATTGCTTTCGCTCGCGGAGCCGCTCCAGAAATTGTGGTGCACAATAAGAGCGGATATCTTGTTCACAATCTTGATGAAATGATTCAGTACATTCATAAGATAGATGCTCTCGATCGTCAAATTGTGCGTGCGCATGTGGCGCAAAATTTTTCCGTAGGGGCAATGGCGGACAAGTACATGAGACTCTACAAGAAAATTCGCTCTTCTGCTTTACTCCAATCTTCTTTGACAAAGATAGCCGTTGCGAACGTGCCGATTTCTTCTTCTATGCCAGTATCACTACCAGTGCATCCAGCGCACACAGCGACTGGCGATGTTATTCCTGGCGCATATCCATCGACAATCTCGGCTCAACTAGCTATGGAAACGGAACCTGGGATGTTACAGTAGCTTTTCTCTCATTGCCTGACTGAGCCTTTTGATTAAAAAAGGCTCATTTGCTCTGGTGTCGTATCATCGCTGTCAGGCTGCCAAGGCAAAGGCGGTAGGGGAACGAGAGCTTGGATTCTCTGATAGAGGTGAAAGCAGAGAGAGGGAGAATACTGCTCAAAAGGGCAGTGGCAAAAGACGTAGAGTGTCATCCCCTGCTTGTACCACTGTGCTAATTGCTGCGCCCAGAGTGCAAGAAAAGGCTCGTTGACTTCCATACGCGGATGACCGATGTAGCGTACAAAAGCGAAACCAGTTGTAGTAACGATCTGCACTGGAAGATTAGGTTTGCGCTCCCGTGCCTGAAGCATATGCTGCTCCTGGGTTGAGCCTGTTCTGATTGGTCTCGTGTCCATAATGACACGGCTTGCATTATACTGCTGAAGCAGAGCGTTTAATTCCTCCGCTTTTGCTTCTATTGTGTAAAATTCCGGATGTCGGACCTCTACTGCCAATCGTAGATCGCTGGGCCAGAAGTCTAGAAATGCTTGAAGCTGTGCAAGCTGTGCGGGTGCGAACGAGGGTGGTAACTGTAGAAATATTGGACCCAATCTCTTCCCAAAGGAGCGCATATGCTCTATGAAGAGTGCAGCCTCTTCTTTCTTGCTGGTCAAGTTTGCATCGTGACTAATGCTGCGCAAGACCTTTGGGCAGAAGCGAAATGTCTCAGGTGTCTCTTGCGCCCAGCGTCCAATCGTCTCCTTCGAGGGCAAGGCGTAAAAAACAGTATTGCCCTCGACGGTTGATAAGCGCTGGCTATAAAGACGCAGAAAATCATTCTTTGCTGTACGAGCAGGGAAGAAATTTCCTACCCAATCTGTATAGCTCCACGCAGGACAACCAATATAAAGCATTCTTACCCCTCGACAAAAGTCTCTATCTTCAGTTTATACAATCAGAAGTTTTTGTCTCTATACTTATGCAGCAACTTAGTAGACGATGACGCCGGTGTAGAGCTGCACGAAATTGTAGATCCATTTGACCTGATCGGTTGGTAGATTGATACATCCATGTGAGCCTAGATTTTCGCCTGATGAGTCAGGATGGGGAAAATTTGTGCCAAAGCCGTAGTCCGCACGCCACCAGCTATCGTGGATGAAGTATCCACCGCTGTGAAATGGGAGTGCGTAGTTGATGTGAGTATCTGCATACCAGAAAGGTGAGCCTTTGGGATCGCTAGAATGAAAGGTAATGTTTGTTTGCTTTCCCTCTACCCACCAGCTTCCTGGCGGGCTTGGCCTCTCTGGGCGGCCTGTAGTGACCTTAAATGCTTTGACTAACTTTCCATCGTCATAGATGCGCATTGCTTGTTCATAAAGCGAGACAACAATAACCTTTTTATTCTCACGTCCATATTGCTTTATCAGCTGCGTGTCGCTTTGATGCGGCTGATCGAATACTGCCTGATCTTGAGCATCGATCGTCATCGCCTGGAAGTTGAGAAGGTACATGTTCAGATTTTCGATAGCTTGTTGATAGTCTGCCACCGTCTTGGCACTGCTCAGGTCATCTTTGACCCAACTGCCTATGCCCGCGTCGCCATATGAATTGTTCAACGGATAATTCTTGTTGTCATAATCATCATGATAGGTGTGCTGCTGACCCCAGTCGGCAACCTGCTTGCTTAGTTTCTGTTGCAGGTACTTTGCCTCGGTCCTCATTGCTGGAAGTTGTATCACGTCAACATGTGTAGTGGTTGTTGCAAGCGCTGTAGTATACGCATCTTCTGTTTTAGCATTTTGCAACGCTTGTTGATCACTGGTATACTGCTGTTGATAGCTTGTTATGTCGCCTCCATTTTGTTTCATAACGTTCATCCATTGCTGAAACGTCTGGAGCTGCATTTGTCCTTGCTCTTCTAGCGTAGTCGGAATGGCTGGCTTCGTTGCAGAAACGGGAATTTGTGTATCCGTTTTAGTTACTGCATTATTGCCGGGCAGTTGGCAACTGCTAAGCAAGAGACAGAATGTTAGAGCACAAACGAGAAGCAGGACTTTAGCTTGTCGTCTGTGCCGTAACTCTGGTATGTTCCATATATCCATAAAGTTGGGCCCTTGTGATAAAGTCTGAATGTGCTTATTGTAGGTATTGTGATTGCACGCATATTAGGATTATACTCCGTCTCGTGCCATCATACAACGAGCTATTTCTCTTCAGATCCTTTTCTTATTTTTGTGAGAATTTCCTGATGGAGCTTTTTGTGACCTGCGATGACGAGCGAGAACTTTTCGGTGAGATTGGTGATGGGGCGTAGCGGTTTCCCTTCCTGGTCTGTAACGCTGCCGCCGGCTTCCAGGACGATGCTTGCTGACGCGAGAAACGATTCGCCTGTAATCTCATCACCGACATCGATGTATGCATCATACGTTCCGCTGGCTACATAGACGCTATCGATAGCAGAACTACCGGAGCGACGGACGATTCCAATACGTGGATGTTCGGTTAACAAGGTTTTGAGCGCGTCACCATGTCTACTATCCAGGTTGAGTCCAGCCACACAATCTTTTAGACTGCTTACTGTACTTACCTGGCAACGTCGTCCGTTGCGAAATGCGCCTCCACCTCGTTGGGCCTCGTAGACTGCTCCGCTGAAAAGCTCTCCTACCAGTGCCCATTGCACATTCTCAGGTATGACGGGCACGTCAATCGGCAAAGTAGCAAGAGCTACTGCGGCCGTCATGATACCTCGCTCTACATTGGTAGAACCGTCAATTGGGTCAACGACGATGCGGTATTGTGGATTTTCAGTGGTAGAGAAGGTGGGCCGCTCCTCTGTAATGATTTCGAATCCGAGCCCACTATCGGCGAGCCCGTTGATGATGATATCTTCTGCGTCTCGATCGAATTGCATTGTCGTATGCTTGGCGGATTGTGAGTAGACTTGTTTGCGGTCGTATCGTTCCGCTTGAGTGTAGGCGCGGACCTGGCGAAATAATTGTTCGAGTAATTCTAGCATAAAGATGTCTCTTTCTATCCCACTCCTGTAAAAATAGAAAAATCTTACAGGCTACTGTCTACTATTCTTTGTTGGACAGATCAGAATATGCCCTCGTTGGTCTCTTGTCTATCCAAGTTGCATTTTGCCTACGTTGCAATGTTATTCTACATCTTTAACGTATTGTAGTGCAAAAGGAAGTCTTCTTTCATATGCGAGCAGGCGCTCGCGCGTAAGCGAGATAGCGACATCGCTTCTATCGCTGGCGATCCAGCGCCTCCCCAGGCGTTCGGCCACTATAGGTGTGACTCCACTGCCACAGAAACAATCCAGGACAAGATCATTTTCCTCTGAGGATGCAAGAAGGATACGTTCTAACAATGCAATTGGTTTCTGTGTCGCGTAGCCCGTCCGCTCAGGATCTCTTTGATGCAAATGGCTGATATCGCTCCACACGTCGGGTGGTGACATGGGAGTATCCTGGCTGTATGTATAAGTGCGCCCTGCTGATTGTATGGTCCAGACGACCTGTCCATTAGCATCGGTCTCTTTCCGCATATGGTTACGTTTTTGTGTTCCACGCTGTTGCCCTACACGATCGCCATGAAAACTGTATTGCCTTGATTTTGTATAAAGCAGGATTGTATCATGTTTCCGAGCAAAATATTTTTGAGCTCGTCCTCCAGATTGATAGTGCCAGATAATTTCGTTTTTGAAGCCAGCCCCACTCTCTGGTGCCTCAAAAATCTCGTCCAGGATAATCTTTGCATAGTGAGCAACGCGCCAATCGAGATGGACATAGAGGCAACCATCCATCGCTAATAGTTGGTGAAGGTTGATAAGCGTCTCATAAAGCCATTGTAGATAGAGGTCCAGGTCATTATTCCATGTATCATGATAAGCTAAGCGTGAAGAGATGCGCGCATTATTATTAAATGTACGTCCGGTCATAAAAGGTGGGTCGATGTAGATAAGCTTGACACGCGCCTGAAATTCGTTGAGGAGACCCGGCAAGACAAGACTTTTGTCGCCCTGAATAAGCCGATTGTACCAGGTGTCCATCACTGGTTGTATTGCTATTTGAGTTTCCAATTTATAGTACTTTTCGTTGGCTATCCGTTGCTGCAATGAGGCTTGTCCGGCACTCGGAGTACTATTACGAAGCAACGAGGTCTTGCCTCTCCATATCAACTCAGCCATTCTCTACTCCTACATTTGCTGACGAAACCAAATTACCTGGATAAAATCAGATAGTTGCTGCTAGTGTACGGGTTTATTTTCTTTAGCACAAGGTGTGTCGTTTCTTTTTCATATGCTTCCAACCTTGATAAACGGAGCAATTCAGGAGATAAGGCTATGCATAACAACATGAACCGCACGTATACATTTATCTATGGCATCTTACTGACGTCGCTGCTTCTGACTCTTTCAGCGTGTGGCGCTTTTCAGAAGGTTGGGACGATACCACGTGGTACGCCTGATGTCGGTAACGGTACTCCTGCTATCATTCCTAAGATTCATCCTACGCCGCCGCCAGCTCAAAAAGCGCCAGTAAATGCGACTGGATCAACATATGCATTTATAAGGAAGCATCAGTTGATGGTTGCTCTTCCAGGAAAAAGTGCGCGGCAGATGACAAGCTTCAATTTTAATGATCTTCCCAATGTATTTTGGCAAACGCCCATCTGGTCTCAGGGCGACCATTTCCTGGCTTTTATTATGAATGCTCGTAAGAGTGGATTGGGCGGCGGCGGATGTCCGGGACCAGATGACCAGGCTGGCGGTCTCTATGTCTTGAATACAGAGACGAATCAGATTGCGCGAATTACTCTGCCCCATGTACAACCTCATATACCCGTAAACGCGCAACCACGTCCTGATGCCTGGAAATATGCAAGTTGGGAAGACACAACACACTTACTTGCGTGGTATAATAGCGACGGAGGCAATGCGAGTAATGCGCCGGGTTTGTATCGTTACGATGTTAATACCGGGGCTCTCACACTAGTTCTTCCACTGCATACTATTGGGGCGCTGTCAGATGCTGATGTGAAGAAGGGTATGCCATTTGTTCTTTCTGTCCGTTTTCGTAGCGGGCAGCTCTTTTATGAGGCGGTAACCCATCCCTATGAGCAGCAGAGCCAGATTGCGATCTATTCTCATCCAGTGGGGAGCCCCGAACAACAAAGTAGTAAACTGTTTGATGTAGGATCTGAAGCGTGGTGCAGTATGCAGGCAAGTTCACCGTATGTTTTTCCTGCATGGGACGTATCACCTGACGGTGAACAGGTAGCCGCACAGACGCTACTTGGCTCTATACAAACAATACATATTGCCGATCATTCGACAACTGGCTTGTTCAGTGATGTACCTACCCATGTGTTTAACCATGATGTACAATTAACCTGGGCTCCTGATAATCAGACAGTAGTTCTCTCACAAAGTGATTCTACACAAACGCAGGATGGTCTCTATTCCGCGTCTTTGGCAGACCCTGTGCTGACAATGCACTATACTCCGACGTTAACTGGGCAGGTGATATGGCGTTCAGATAGCGCAGCCTTTGTATTACAAAGCGCACAGGATACTCAACCCGAAAGTGAGAATAGCTCGCTTCCACAAAACGTGTATGTATTCGCAAAGGGAGATATGCATGGGCAGACCCTGTTGTCAGACGCTCAGGATTTTACCTGGGGATAAAAAATAACATGTCATATGTTCTCTTAACAATTTTAAGCCTTGTTGCATATATTGGTGGACTGGTAGTGATGCTGAGGACCACTCCTATGCTGCTCGTCCGCTCATATGACGAGGGCTTGTTTATGGCCATCGCCGCTGCTGATATTCTTGGCGCGATCCTGGCTTTTGGTGGGATTATTGCTATCTATGCCATTTTTAACGCTCATATCATTGTGAAAGTTGTGGACTTCCTATTATTAATCGGTGTGTTGCTGATAACAGCACGTCTGTCTCTCTTCTGTTTACGCCCCCGTTATGTCGCGGGGACGAAGCGGCTCTCTCGTATCCTGGCGGGTGCCTTTTGCCTGTGTCTCGCCGTCGCTTCCGTCTACTATATGATCCAGCTTTTTGTCGCCTAGCAACTTGATAGAAGCGATCACGAATACTCGTGGTCGCCTCTATTATAAGCAATGCAAACTTTCATCAAGCGCAAAGATACCCTCATACTCCGTAGAACGCTTCCAGGTATAGCAAATGCCTTCTTCCGTCCGTTGTTCTAATCGCTGCTCAGTAGCTAGTACCATTGGCAAAATATTTTGACGTGAAATAGTGTGTGAATGCTCTTCTCAAGAGCTTTTAGAGGCATTCCGTACCCTTGTCATTCAAAAGAATTTCAGGTATATCACTGATAACAGACCTGTTCAAACAAGCTGGTCTGGAGTTCAAATGGTCAATGAAAGTAGTGCGGTACTTGTAGCGCGTATGAGTGTAATAAAGTAATCGTATTTCATCTTTGTTGAAAATAGATATCTTGAAAAAGTGATGCGACCGTTCTTTCGAGAGCGGTTGCATCACTTTTTGTGTTCTATTAGAAATTGTTAAGCTTTACTTATGTTCTCGCTAATCTCTTAAAATTACGCTTAGAGTGTTTTATTAAAGGGCTTGTGAGCACAAAAAACGCTTGTATTTTCTACTGAAAGCACATATGCTATGGGAGATAAAAGAAAGTGAGGGTGCTGATAATGCAAGTGAAAGAACGAACAAAAATATCTAAGACCCAGACTTATGAAATCACAGATGGTATGCTCGTACAACAGGCACTTGCGGGAGACCAGAATGCGTTTGAGAGCCTGGTACAGCGCTATAATGTCGCTATTTTCAACTTTATTTGCCACTGTCTCGGTGATTATGATTTATCCTGTGATGTATCGCAGCAAGTTTTCCTGCAACTCTATATTTCGATGCCAACCCTACGTACTGGTGAGCCTCTAAAAGCATGGCTCTTCCAGGTTGCTCGTAACCGCTGCTTAGATGAATTGCGCCGCAAAAAAGCTATTCACTTCTCTGAGCTAGAAGCCTCTAACGATGAGGATGACCTATCTCCCCTTGCCATTGTGCCCGACAACAGCCCTCTACCTGATGAGATGGCAGAGCGCAGTGATTTACAGACAAGATTGCATCAAGCAATAGACTCTTTACCACCAAAATTTCGTTCAGTCGTACTCCTACGTTATACAAGCCAGTTGAGCTTTTCAGAGATTGGAAAGACGTTGAATATGCCCGAAGCAACTGCGAAGACGTATTTCCAGCGCGCCCGGCCGCTGCTGCGGACAGCAATGGCGTCCTATTGGCAGTCAGACCGAGAGGGCCAGTAGTAGCTTAGTTTCCTAAGAGGAATCCAAGAATAAGATAAGAAGTCTGAGAAATTGCGAAACTTTTCTTATATATAATTCGTACTCTATGTAACAGATATGAATTATATATAAAAGGGTAGCTATGCAGAATGTTTTTTCCATCCATTCTGATGACGATGATCAGGGTTCATTTGACGATTTAGACGCGCTGTTTGAGCAACTAAAGCGCTTTGAACCGCCAACTGATATGGTTGAGCGGATAATGAACGCAGTGACGAAGCTTCCTCCCCATCTTTTTTCTCAAGATTCATTGGATAGGGAAGGTCTGATTGTTCAGCACGACAATAAGCAACCCTCTTAGCACTTATTCTACTAGCTAGCAGCTTTCTTTGTTATTTTTGGGTCTCCTCCTTTCGTGTAATTTCTTTCAGAGGAGAATAAAGGCTGCACATGAATCTTTCTTCTAATGTGCAGCCTCTTTTTGACTGATAAGGCAATTTCCTATTTTGAGAAGTCGTTGCAGTGCTGTTAAGATAACAATTGCTGCGAACAAACTTATGCAATTTGATCGGTCAGCTTCCCCGTCGATACAAGCCAACGAATGAACTCCATGCGCCGACTGGCGAGCTGCTTTTGAGATGTTTCTCGCGCCTTGTAGTCCATGCGAAGCTTGTTTAATTGAATAACCTCATTCTCAGCAAATCCACCCTTACGCAAAATTTCACGATCTTCTTTGCGGTCCATAGAATTCTCCTTTGGGAATGAGCAAAACTAGTAAAGGGGCGGCAATATGCGCTTCACGCGTTTAAGTAGCGTCTGCATAGGATAAGGTTTCGGTAAATGATCCAGGGTCAGTCGAGTTTCTCCACTGCTCTGCATATACTTGCGAGCAATTGTTGCTGAACTGGAGGTAATGAGGACTGGTATGCTGGTGAGAGTGCGCAGCTCTTGTAAGACATCCCAGCCTTGAATGGTACCTGTAAGTTCAAGATCAAGCACTACAAGATCAGGGATAGAGTGACGAAGCGTTGTGACGGCCAATTCTCCACTATGTACAGTGACGACCGAATAGCCATGCGCTGTGAGTATCTCCGCTTCCAGATTGGCAAGCGTAGGGTCGTCTTCGACCAGTAGAATATGCTGTGCTGGTTGTGCCCTTCCATCCGTTTGATACAAGGAATGGACAGACACTTCTTGCTCTGTCTGCTCCTTTCCCTTGTTTGGCACGTTCGCCTTGCCGTTCTCCGGCGTCGTATGTGCAGCCTGATTATCGTGCATGACTGACATCCTGCTTCCGCTGTGCTTAACGTAGAGTCTTGCTTGCGGTTTCGTCGCCGGGCGACGGGGAGAAATCCATCTCTACACGTAGCTTACTTAGTCTGTAGTGAGTATTGCGTGAATATTAAAGAATCTATGTGAAGATTGTGTGAAAATTGGGGAGTTCTTTCAAAATCATGAGCAGTGTGTGACTGAGACTGCTTATAATGGTGCATCGTTATCAGGGAGAGGAACAGAATAGCCGACGCCTGGTTCGTTCCGTAAAAAGCGTGGCTGGGAGGGGTCGGGCTCAAGTTTCCGGCGAAGATGACGTACAAAGGTGCGTAGATACGTATTCTCTCCGCTATATTCCGGTCCCCAGACCCTTTGGAGAAGTTCACGGTGCGTCAGAACTTTGCCAGCATTGCGCGTGAGTTCGCTAAGTAGATCATATTCGGTTGGTGTGAGATGGACGTCACCGCCATTTGCTCGCACGCTGCGATGGACAAAATCGACGATTAGCCCGTTCTCTCCCCCGAACGTATAGAGTGAACGTTGTCCTTCGCTTGCGGCTACAGTGTTCAATAGCCGTGCTATCTCATCGGCTCGACGCAGAGCAACACGGATGCGCGCTAATAATTCATTCATGCTGAATGGCTTGGTTAAATAGTCATCGGCTCCCTGGTCAAGAGCTTTTATCTTCACTGGCTCTTCATCGTGTGCAGAGAGGATAATAACGGGTGCATTGCTCCATTCACGGAGCTGTCTTAAAAATGCTAATCCATCAAGTGAGGGTAGAGCAAGATCGAGGAGGACAAGCTGAGGTTGAAAGATGGCTGCCACGTCAACTGCTTGTGCTCCATCGCGCACGGCTTGCGCGTAGAAGCCACGAGCCTTTAATTGCGCCAGGAGAAACGTACGCATTTGTGCATCATCCTCAACGCACAGGATACGGATCTTTTTGTCTGATGTGGACATATTCTACGACCTCCCGCTAAAAGGTGTGTTGACCTCCTGGGCTCCGTCTTTCTTTGGTTTGTGTTGCCGCTTAAAAACAGGAAGTATAAAGCTAAAGACTGCACCTTGACCAGGGTTGCTACTGAGCGTCAACTGACTGTCGTGAGCTTCTATGATACCGCGACTGATATACAATCCTAAACCGGTCGCAGGGCTCCAACGTGTTGCCTTTTCTCGTCTCTCAAGTGCTGGTTGCCCCGGGCGATCGATCGAGGGGCGACTCATCGCTGCAAAGGTACTAAAACGGGTGAAGAGAGCTTTTTGTTGCTCTTCGCTGATGCCAGGCCCATGATCGGCGACACTGAAACTCATTCCAACCGCTTTCGCCTGATCTGTTTCACGCATAGTTTCTACTTTCAGTACGACGGCCTCGCCCTCTGGAGTATAGCGAAATGCATTGCTCAAGAGATTGGTAAGGACGCTCATGATGAGTTCATAGTCGCCGCGTGCTGCTGGCAATCCAGGTTCTATATGTAATTGTAATTGTCCTTGCGAATTATTGATGAGTGCTTCTAAGCGATCCTGCAAGTCTTCACATAACTCAGGTACAAGGATGGGTTCAATTTCAAGGCGGAGCGCGCCTGCTTCGACTCGTGATGCGTCGAGAAAATGGTTGATCATTCCTACCAGCCGCTCTACCTGTTCATCTGCAGTCTGTAAGAAGTCATATTTCTCTTCGTTTGACCATTCCAGATCTCTTGCAAGCAATGCGCTTAAGTGTGCTCGGATGTTTGCCAGCGGTGTCTTAAGTTCATGTGCCATCGTAGTAAAGAAGTCTTCGCGCGATCTCTCAAGATCCTTGATTTTCGTGATTTCCTGATACACGAGGATAGCGCTTGTAATCATGCCATCCGTTCCCAATAATGGAGCTGCATTGATGAGCAACTGTATTCCTTGTCCATCCTTCTTGTGTGTGTGTAGTTCTGCCTCGCTGTCCTGACCGTAGATAAGCGCTTTATATAAAGGCGTCTCCTCGTAAGGAACTAGAGTATTTGCTGCTCCATACATTGGTATTAAGCGCAGTAATTGTTCACAGTTACGCCCAATTGCCAGTTTCGATGCCTCGTTCGGATCATCAAAGGGTTCCAAAGGGATGCCCATTTGTTGCAGCAATTGTACCGCTTGCTGATTTATGATCTCGATACTGCTATTCTGGGTAGAGACGAGCAGAACGCCCGAAGGAAGATGCTTGAGGAGGAGCGACATCTGAGCGTTTGTCGTTTCCAGAGCTTCCTGAGCCTGCTGTAGGGCTGCATTGCGCTGCTTCAGTTCGATAGTGCGGGCGAGTTGTATGGCCAGACCAGCCTGCTGAGCGAATTGTTCGAGGAGTCGAACCTCTTCGGCGGGAAAGCTGCGTGCTCGTCGGTGATACACTTCGATGGTGCCGAGCACAGTATCTGTATGTGCCATGCTCTGTGTACTGGAGTCGTTGAGGTATGCGCGTCGGCTAGTGGGGCTTGGCTCGAAGATGGGCACGCTGAGTACTGAACCAGGGCGGCTGGGCTTGTCTTTGTGGTTGATAAGAGGAAGCTCTATTTCGGGAGTCAGGCTGGTATTGGTAATAATCAAACTCTGTCTCTCGTGGACGATCCGGCCGGGAAGTACATTGTCGTTTACCTGTGGATTCCAGTTGTGTGATGCCTGGTGCAAGCCCTTTTGTGCTACGATCCGTGCTGTGTATGATGAATTGATGCCCGTATAGGGTTGTCCTTCGGGCCCTGATCGCCCTATCACCTCTCTACCCAATGAATCTATTAAAAAAATTGCGCAACGCTTCGAGCCAAACATATCCTGCAATACTTGCAGAATGCGATCAAGGACGAGATGCAATGATGAGGGTCCTGCAATTGCTGAAGAAATGTAGTGAATAGCATTCAAGTGCAAACGTGAGCGTACACTTTCTGTCACGTCTTCTACTGTAACTAGTAGCATATACTCTGATGACTTACCTCGTTTCTCTCCGTATGCATTGCTCTCCTCGTGGCGACGCTCAATGGAGATGCGCCAGTATGTACGTCCTCTAGTCTCTAAGAAGCCTTCAAATGGTGCCTCGGCATAGCGTATGCTTTGTCCTGTTTCGGCTATGTGCTGTAAGAGAGGCAGTATATTGCCAGAGAGCTTGGCGGGCAATATCTCTTCTACGGACCTGTCTCTGATATCCTGGTTACGCCAGGGTTGCTGAAGAAGTGCATGAAGGTATGGATTTATGTAGCGGATACGTAGACTATGGGCATCCAACATTGCAACGCCAATGGTAACATTGTTCAGCATATATTCTAATGGCTTGACGTGTCCTGGTTCCATGTACGTCCATCTTCCAGGTGCCTTGAGAGCACATATTTTTGATACCTCTTCTCGGAATCTTTTCTGAGAAGAGAGCCAGGAAATTTCTTATAGTCTAGATGCAGCATGTGGTTCAGAAGAATCAGGTATAGCCTTATTATAGCTTTTTTTTGCATGTCCGTACCGCATATCTTTGCAGAGATCTGAGAACTCTATTGCAACTTTGCGTCGATGTAAGCATTTTGGATTTCTCTAGAGTTGGTTGTGTCTATGGGTCGATTCTGTTATGATGGCGAGCGATATACAGAACTTGTTGAAGATAGAGGCTACATTATGGATTTACAAGGGAAGCGTGTTTTAGTAATGGGTCTTGGCTTGCAGGGCTCGGGTATGGCGGCCGCACGCTATGCTGCCCAGCAAGGGGCGCTGGTACGGGTGACGGATATGAAGTCGGCGCAGGTGCTGGAACCTAGTGTGCGGGCGCTGTCCGGTCTTCCAATTGAGTTTATCCTGGGTGAGCATCGTGAAGCAGACTTTCGTTGGGCCGATATTGTGATTCGTAATCCTGGTGTGCCTCGTAAGTCGCCCTATCTCCTCCTCGCTCAAGCTTCCGGAGCCCGTATTGAGATGGAGATTGGCCTCTTCTTTCTTGCCTGCCCTGGCCGCATCATCGGAGTAACAGGGACGCGTGGCAAGACGACAACAACCAGCCTGCTATATAAGATTCTCCGTGACGCTGGTCTGCCAACGATCATTGGCGGCAATGTAGCGGGTGTGGAGACTCTCTCGCTCTTGCCACAGATCAAGCCGGAGACGCAGGTAGTGCTGGAGCTTTCTAGCTGGCAATTAGAAGGTCTAGCACCGCATAACATAAGTCCATCGGTCGCTGTGATGACGAATATCTATCCCGACCATCTCAACACCTATAATGGGATGGAAGACTACGCTGAGGCAAAGGCAAATATCTTTCGTCATCAAAGCTCCAACGATCTGGCCATCTTCAACTATGATAATGTCTGGACGCGCCGCTTTGGTGAGGAAGCTCCGAGTAAAACCTGGTTTACGAGCTTGCAGCGGAAAGGGAGCTTTGAACGTGGCTCGACCCAGGTTGAACCTTTTCCGTTTACGACAACTCCTCTAGCAGGCTGGCACAACCTGGAAAATATTCTGCTCGCTACAACCACCGCCCGCCGTCTGGGTGTGGCCGATGAGATAATTGAAGAGACGGTGCGGCGTTTTCATGGCGTGCCACATCGTCTAGAGGAAGTGCGTGTGCTCAATAATGTGCGTTTTATAAACGATAGCGCAAGCACCACACCCGTCGCTGGACGCGTGGCTCTAGAGGCTTTTGCTGCGTCAATCGTGCTGGTCGCGGGTGGCAACACAAAGCATCTGCCGCTGGAGCAGTGGCCAGAGCGTATTGCGCAGCGGTGCCGCGACGTAGTCTTACTAGCGGGGAGCGGAACTGACGAGCTTCTTCCTGCTCTGCACGATGAGGTGAAGCGGCAAAACATGGATGATCCTGTGCGTGGCGTCTTCAGCGATCTCAAACAAGCACTCGATGAAGCTGTAAAGCTAACCCGTCCTGGTGATGTGCTCCTCTTCTCTCCTGGCTTCACCAGCTTTGGCATGTTCCTCAACGAATTTGATCGTGGCGATAAGTTCGTGGCTTACGTTCGGTCCTTATAAAAGTTCTGCTTCTATTATGTAGAAAGGCGACATAACAAGAAAGTAGTTATGTCGCCTTTAGTAGATGTTGTATACAATTTTCTATCTATACAATAAACTCTTTAGCGAATAAGCGCAGTGAGTTCAGTTTGGTGGCGTCAGGGAAGATGAGCAGCAGTTCTTGTACTCCGGCTGCCTCGTACTCTGCCAGACGTGTGCGAATGGTATCTGGTGTGCCGAGGAGAGCACTTTGCAGACGGTCGCCGAAACGGGTTCGCATAATTTCTGGAACGGTCGCTCGCGCCTTTTCTTCAGTCTCTCCAATCACACAGACTGCGGAGGCCGTGCGGTTGATGCTGTTATAGTCTCGTCCCAGGCTCCCGCAGTGCTGTCTAATGACATCAAATTTATGTTTGATCGTATCCAAGTCGCCGTTGACATTGCAGGCGTCGCCGTACTGAGCAACGAGCTTAAGGGTGACCTTCTCACCGCCGCCGCCGATGAGCATAGGAATGTGCGGCTTCTGAACTCCCTTTGGCTGGTTGATAGCGCCGTGTATCTGGTAGTACTTGCCCTCGTAGACCGCCTCTTCCTGCGTCCACATTGCTAGTATGACCTGGACGGCTTCGCGCAGATAGCGCAGGCGTTCGGGTGCATCGGGATAGTCATAGCCGTATGCTTTGTACTCGTGCTCGTACCAGCCTGCCCCGATGCCGAAGTTGAGCCGCCCATGGCTCAGGACATCGACTGTACTTGCCATCTTCGCCAGTAAAGCGGGATTGCGATAGCCGTTGCAGGTGACCATCTGCCCGATGCGCACCCGTTTGGTGTCGCGTGCCAGGGCGGCTGTGGTGGTCCAGCACTCAAAGGTTACCTCTTGTGAAGGCTGTGGAATAGTATGAAAGTGATCGACCAGCCAGATAGATTCGTAGCCTACTTCGTCGGCTGTCTGGGCGACACGTGTCATTGCTTCGTATGCCTCGACCGGGTCTTTGATGTCTGCCAAATCCATTGTCCAGCCTTGAGGCAGAGATACACCAAATTTCATCGCCATAAAATATACCTCTTTCGGATCTTCAGGCGCGTAGCCTGCTTCTTTTGCTCTCGTTGACCAGGATTAGCGGATGGACGATCGTATAAGTCAATAGACTATGTCGATCGTCACTGTTTCGTTTGTTATCGTAGCCTGTTCACGTTTCAACGGGCTACTGGGCCATTATAGCATTAAAATGTCTTCGATCGGTTGTAGTCGTGCGTTACAACGACCAGGAGTATTGCTTCATTTTTTCGATGAGAAAACAGAAATAGTTTTCTCTGAAAACGTAAAGCATGATCCCATCTGGAATTTCAGTTGCACTTGGGACGTAACTTTGATACACTAACGGCTGTTAGGGGACAGAGGCGTGTTGGGAGAAGCTCTGTGGGTGAGTAAGTTGCAGCATTGAGCTAATACGGCCTCAGATGAGAAGTCCCCAGAGGAGATAGCAATTATGACGATGATGATGAGCCGCAAGGCTCTGGAAGAATATGGGTTAGTAAATCTTGGCACGATTAACTGGAATCTTTCACCGACTGTGCTGGTTGAACGTGCTTTAGTACGCGAAGAGGGAATATTAGCCTCAAACGGTGCCTTTCGGGCTACGACAGGTGTGTATACTGGTCGCTCGCCGAAAGATAAGTTTATTGTCTCGAATGAGGATCTGGAGGCAAAGATATGGTGGGGCGAGAATAATCATCCGATGTCGTCAGAGACGTTTGAGATTATTCGACGCAGCCTGGCGGATTATTTACAGGGACGTGACGTGTACGTTCTCGATGCCGCGGCCGGAGCTGATCCTCGCTATCGCATGCCCATTCAGGTGATTACTGAACTGGCGTGGCACAACTTGTTCGCCCGTCAGCTCTTCTTGCGCGCTACCGAGAGCGATCAGACGAGCGACAATCCTGGCTTCACCATTCTATGTGTGCCTCATTTTCGCACAAACCCTAAAGCTCATGGCACGCGTTCAGATGCCGCTATTATCATTGACTTTAAAGAGCGGCTGGTGCTGATCGCCGGTACTGAGTATGCTGGCGAGATGAAGAAAGCTATTTTTACCGTACTTAATTTTATTCTGCCTGCCGAGGGCGTGCTGCCGATGCACTGTTCCGCGAATGTAGGGGCGGACGGCGACGTGGCCCTCTTCTTTGGACTTTCTGGTACGGGTAAGACAACGCTCTCAGCCGATCCTAATCGTCGTCTGATTGGCGATGATGAGCATGGCTGGGGAGCAAACGGCGTCTTTAATTTTGAGGGCGGCTGCTATGCTAAGTGCATCAATCTCTCGCAGGAATTTGAGCCACAGATATGGAATGCTGTCCGCTTTGGTGCTGTCTACGAGAATGTCGTGCTGAACGAAAAGACGAGAGAGCCAGAGTATGCCGACGACTCACTGACCGAGAATACTCGCGCCGCTTATCCTGTGGACTACATTGATAACGTAGTGGAGTCGGGCATGGGTGGCCAGCCAGAGGCTGTCATCTTCCTCTCAGCCGACTCGTTTGGTGTCCTCCCTCCCATCTCGAAACTGAGCACGGAACAGGCGATGTATTACTTCTTGTCGGGGTATACAAGTAAGCTAGCGGGAACGGAGGCAGGAGTGACGACGCCCCAGGCAACGTTCAGTTCTTGCTTTGGTGCGGCCTTCCTGCCCCTGCGGCCGGGCGAGTATGCAAATCTGCTGCGGGAGCGCATTGAGAAGCATAATGTACGCTGCTACTTGATCAATACGGGCTGGACGGGCGGTCCTTACGGCATCGGGAAACGCATCAACATCAACTACACACGGGCGATGGTGCGTGCAGCCATCAACGGCTCTATCGAGCAGGCGGATCTGGTCAAAGATCCGATCTTTGGTCTGAACATTCCCACCAGTTGCCCGGACGTGCCATCCGAACTGCTCTTCCCTCGTAACACCTGGTATGATCCAGAGGGGTATGATCAACAGGCTGCTGCCCTGGCCAAGCTCTTTAAAAAGAACTTTGAGCAGTTCACTCTGCCTTCTGACGAAGTGCGCGCGGCTGGGCCTCGATAGCTGAAGTGTTCTCTATCCTATGCCTGGAGCTTTGAAATTAGAGTGCTAAACGCATAAAGGATCGTTCGGTCTCACATGATGATGAGACCGAACGATCCTTTATGCGTTTAGCACTCTATCTGCTAGCTTAGTCTTTCGATACCTCTCATAGTATACGCTGACCTCTTCTTTACAGTTTTCATGTACATATACTCATTGAATTTTCACCATTTTTGTGCAATAATCCTTGTGGTTATATGCGCTCTACCTATGTACATGCTAATTATTCAGTAGTGCAAGCAAGCAGAGTAGGTGGTGGACTTTATGCAATTATGGCGTTATGGATTTGCGATTGAGCGACTGGACAAACGCTACCGGCTGATCCGACCGCTTGGAAGTGGGGGGATGGCAGATGTATGCCTTGCAGTTGATGAACAAAAGAATGATGAAGTTGCCGTCAAAGTTTTACGTCCTGACCAATTGGATACAAAGTTGTTAGGTCGCTTTAGGAAAGAAGCTTCTCTAATTGCTGACTGGAATCATCCGAATATAATTCATGTCTATGGTGAGGTAGAATGGGATGTGCTAGACAATGAGAAGGGTATATTTCTTCCCTATATTGTCATGGAATACATACGGGGCGGCAATCTCAAAGAGCGTCTCACTCCTGATCAACCCTATCCTTTTTCGAAAACGGTTCACTTGTTTACACAGGTATGTAGTGCTGTACAGTATGCTCATGAACATGGAATTATTCATCGTGATATCAAGCCTGAGAATATTTTGTTTCGTCAACCGAGAGGTGGTTCAGAAGATGTAGTGCTGAGCGATTTCGGCATGGCAGTTTCTCTATCTGCAACGCATCATACATACTCGCATGGTGGTACTCCCTCCTACATGGCTCCTGAACAGTTGCGCGGTCAGGCTCAGTCTGCTAGTGACATCTATTCGCTAGGCGTACTTCTTTATCGATTATGCACAGGCCAACTACCATTTGAGTCCCAATTTGCTCAGATATTGTATTCATCGCAACCACCTCCAAATCCAAGCTCTATTAACACGGCACTACCCAGAGCCCTGGACGAAATCATTCTAACAGCTTTATCTGTAAATCCTGTGCAGCGTTTCTCTTCTGCACAAGTTTTTAGTGAGAGCTTGCAAAATGTAGCCAATTCTCTCTCTTTCCGACCTCCTTCTCCTAAAAAAAGCGAGCAGATAACCGATCCTGGTATGTCTATAAAGACGGTTCAACCCCCTCCACCTTTCCCAAAAACAAAAGAGGTGGACGAGGTTAATAAATCGAAGGCCGTAAATAACGGATCACCAGTTGCTAATGACGCGTTAACTCAAGCTAGCCTGGAAAAAGGGGTACCTCAAAATGAGCTATTAGATACGGCAGGATCTCAAGAGAAAGTGTCACCCTTCTTAGAGGGCAAATCGAAGATTTTCGATAAAGAGGTTGCTGTGTCGCCGTCAGGGCAAGTCTCACCACCTCCTGCGACACCCATTACAAATGCGCCTGAGCCTCTTGAGGAAGAGGGAGGTGCTGATCCCGGTATTATTGATCTCCGACCGGTTCCACGTGGTGGTGGACGGAGCACCGTTGATCTAAAAGGCAACGCAGCAGCGGGAGCGGTTCCGGGAGCGAGACCGACGGAGCCTCCTGCCTCTCGTGGTGCAGCGAGGGGTGGTGCGGGGGCAGCAGGTGCGGGAGCAGTGGCCGCAGCAGGTCCAGTGCCAGCGGGAGCACCTACGGCTGCATCGGGAGGAGCAAATGCATTGGGAGCGGTGGCTGGTACTCCTCGCCCGGCTGGAGGGGTGGTGCCTTCTCTGCATAGCACGCCGCCGGATCGGGAACAACGGGTAAGCGCTGAGCCACGTCGAGGCAGAGTGCTGCTCCTTTTGTTTTTAGTCTTGCTCATACTGTTTGCTAGTGGCCTTGCCTATGCATTTATCGATCCAGGTGTCTTGCTGCGTTCACACACTAGGTCAACTTTGAACGCGATCACGATCACTCCAGATAGCAAAGAGGTGCAGGATAGCTACGTGATGCAGGCGGTGACGAACCAACCGAATGCCGACCAGCTTCAAGTCAGCATGCGCAATTTGGATGTTGCTCCGGATGCGCAAAGCAAGACGGTGACGGGTACGGGGCGTGGGCAAATAGCGGCAGTGACAGCGAAAGGAAAATTGACGTTCATAAATGGTACTTTTGCTCCCTACACTATAGGATCTGGCACGGTCGTTACTGCAGCGAATGGAGTTTCAGTAGTAACAGAGCAACCTGCAGCTATTCCGGCAGCTGTACCGGGAGGTGCGAATGGTTCGATCAGTGTGTCAGCCCATGCGGTGAATGCTGGAACTGCTGGGAACCTGGATCAAGGATCGATTAACAAGATATGTTGTTCCGCAGGCTCATCGATCTTTGTGAAGAATGATGTAGCTTTTGCTGGTGGAATAGATCCCAAGTCCTATACATTTGTGCAGCAAGGAGATGTGGATGCAGTCGCGACTCCCTTAGAAAATACGGCATCGCAGCAGGCTAACACCTTGTTTAAGCAGCAGCTCAAGCCGAACGAGAAACTGGTGGTGGGTCCGGATTGCAAGCCAGCGATGCAGATCCCAGCGGGGACGGTGGGTGATCAGGGGCATGCGATTGCGTCAACGACGGTGACGGTGACGGCAAAGTGCACAGGGGCGGCATATGATCGAGGAGCGGCACTGGCGATTGCAAAGGATCGGTTGCAGAGGAAGGCGAATCTTGATCCTGGGCAAGGATATGTGTTGGTGGGGGATATTGTGCCGGATGTGACGGTCTCGAAGGTGAATGCGGATAGTGTGTCGCTGGTGGTGAAGGCGCGTGGGATCTGGGCGTATCAGTTTGATAGCGCGAAGCAGCAAGAACTGGCCCGTCAGTTGGCGGGCAAGAAGATGACGGATGCGCAGAGGTTACTGAGTGGGCAGCATGGCCTTGCGAATGTGAAGATAGATATGCAGACGAAGGATGATACATTGCCGACTGATCCCACGCAGATCACGTTTAACGTTCAGAAGGTTCAGGGTGAGAATGATGGTAATACCAATAACAATACGAATGGCTCTTCTACAACAGACCCCGGTAAAGGGTAGGTTCCAGACATCAGTTCGCATGTACAAGCATCTGCTATAGTAGTGCTCCGACATAGGTCGTTTCTTAATAATGAGAGGAGCTTCGGAGCACATTAGTCAGCGCAACTTTAAGTCGGTCTGGCACCATAAACGGGTGCCTCTGCGAAGCAGAGGGCTACAATTAGTTGTATCAGAGTAGTAAAAGAGGCTTCGCTCTGTTCTAGTTGTTAGCGCTTCTCTTCTTCAGGCTTCTTGTTAGCTTTTTTATCCAGTAGGATGCCGCCTACGATAAAGGCGGTGGCGAATGACAAGACGGCGCTGTAAGCCCAGGCGATTGTTTTGCCGGCTGAGAGTTTCTTGCTCATGGTTATTCTCCCATTACTTTAACTGCATCACTTAACGAGATTGACGGACGATGCTAATGATACATGTTTTATTTTCGACATATTTTAATAGGTTTCTTCTATAGATAATACGCTTGACCTGATAAAAGGATGCAAAAATGGTGATAGTTCAGGCTTTTCATTGAAGGCTGGAAGCAGGGACATGGATCACTTTGGGGGGATGTTAGTCGTGAGTCTCCGGCTGAAGCCGGTCTGTGCGCGATGAATGCGGCACCTCTGGGAAGATGAAAACTTCAGGGGAGGTGGGTCGTCGTTTAATAGTCAAACGATAGAATCTGGTCTGCGCGTAGGAAACGAACGTCTCTGCGTCGCAAGGGTCTGATGATGTTGACAGACTAGTACGTTTCTATATATCTTTTCTTCACGCAATTATACTAGTAGTAGGAGTGCTGTGCTCAATGGAAATCGTGGTTGTTTGACATTATGGTACTTAGCGTGGTGTGGAAGTGTTTGTTTTGGAGGACCCTATGTCAGATTTGTCGTTCCAGCATAAGGTTGTTCTTTCTGGTAGTCAGCGTAAATCCCCCCCTGCCGAAGCGAAAGTAGTTGGTCCCCTTACAGCGGATGAAATGATCGAAGTCAGTATTGTATTACATCCTCATCAGAGTATTGATGAACGGGAGATTTATGACCGGGCCATCGGTGGTCTGCCTCCCCTTTCACGTGAGGTGGTTGCAGCCAGATTTAGTGCTAGTACTGCTGCGATGGAGCAGGTCAAAGATTTTGCACGTTCGCAGGGTCTTGCAATAGATGAGGCGAAAACGAGTGCTCAAAAGCGAGTGGTAGTGGTCAGAGGGACGGCTCAGGCTGTCTCTGCCGCGTTTGGTGCTCAAATTCAGCGGTATGCATACAAGGGTATATCATTCCGAGGTCGGAGTGGCCCGCTCTACGTTCCACTCGAACTGGATGGAGTGATCGCGGGCGTCTTTGGAATTGATGATCGTCCGCAGATGCATCCGAGCGCTCTACGCTCCACGGTTACATCCCATACTGTGACTCAGATTGCGAGCCTCTACGAATTTCCAACAGCGCTGGATGGGACCGGGCAGTGTATTGCGATCATCGAACTGGGTGGAGGCTACCAGACGTCTGATCTGCAGACGTACTTCAACTCTTTGAAGCTGGCAATGCCTTCTGTGGTGGCTGTATCAGTGGATGGCGTGCAGAACAATCCGGGTGTTGATACTGGTGCGGATGAGGAGGTGACGCTGGACATTGAGGTGGCGGGGGCCGTAGCTCATGGTGCAACTATCGCGGTCTACTTTGCCCCTAACACAGAGGCTGGTTTCCTCGATGCAGTACTCGCGGCGATCAATGATAAAACATATTCACCTTCGATTGTCTCTATTAGCTGGGGTCAGTATGAGGGTGGGTGGACACCACAAGCGCTTACAAATCTGAATACAGCTTTTCAGCAGGCTTCCCTATCAGGAATTACCGTCTGCTGTGCGGCTGGAGATAGTGGTGCTCAGGATGATGGTTCTACCGCCTTAAGCGTGGACTTTCCTGCCTCTAGCCCTTATGTTCTGGCCTGTGGTGGTACTCATTTGAGCGCAACTCGCACCGCCATAGTACAAGAGCGTGTCTGGAATGATGGGCACCAATCGGCGACTGGGGGAGGTGTGAGCAGCGTTTTCCCAAAACTGGCATGGCAACGCTCAGTATCGATTCCTTTTAGCCATAATCTAGCTGGTCGGGGGATACCGGATGTCGCGGGCAATGCTGATCCACAGACTGGTTATCAGATAGTAATGAATGGTCAGTACCTGGTTGTTGGTGGAACGAGTGCGGTGGCTCCCCTCTGGTCTGGTTTGGTTGCTCTCTTGAATCAATCGCTTGGCCGGAGCATCGGCTACTTTAATCCAGTTCTTTATCAGCGCGTTGATCATGCACGAACCTTTCATGATATTACTGTAGGCAACAACAATGGCTACGCCGCTGCTCCAGGCTGGGATCTCTGTACTGGCTGGGGCACTCCAAGAGGTCAACCACTCCTCAATGCACTTCGTGTGATTCTAGCATAAATTAGTTGAGCCGCCCCTTTTTAAGGATTCATATAGTCGTAAGAAAGGGACGGCTCATTCACAAATTTTCTTGCTATGCTGCCTTTTCATCTTGCTACTACAACGCTTTTTGACTATACAACGTATACTCTAGTAATAGAAAATATGTGCGTTGCAAAAGGGAAGCTCACTATTGAACAGTAGCAGTTCCTCTACTGTAGGGCAGGAAGGAAGCTTTTATCTTTCACTTTAATCTTCAATATCTTTTGACTACCTATAGCTACTGGGCCGTTCTACTCTTTGTAGCGATTGAGAGCACGGGTATCCCTTTTCCAGGGGAAACGATGCTAATTATAGCCGCTGTCTATGCCGGAAGGACGCATCATCTTTCTCTTCCACTTGTCATAGCTTCTGCTGCTGCTGGCGCTATTCTAGGAGATAATCTTGGTTTCTGGGTTGGGCGCGAGGGTGGCTATCGTCTCCTGCGTCGCTATGGTCATTATATACGTCTTGACGAACGGAAGCTCAAGCTTGGGCAGTATCTTTTTCAGAAGCATGGTGGGAAGGTTGTGTTTTTTGGGCGCTTCGTTGCTGTTCTGCGTGCCTGGGCGGCATTTCTAGCAGGTACCAATCGTATGCGCTGGCCCGGCTTCTTGTTCTATAATGCACTGGGAGGTATTGTGTGGGCGACAGTGTACGGTACAGGTAGCTATCTGCTTGGGAATAATATCAATAACTTCACTGGCCCAGTCGGTATCGCTTTTATTGTACTGGCCGCTCTGCTTCTAATCGCGGGTTTTGTCTTCTTACGACGCAATGAGCGTCGGCTTGAAGACGAGGCGGAGAAAGCTCTGCCCGGTCCTCTGGACACCTCTAAGTCCTGAGTATTCTCTCTCATCTATGCTCCTCTAATACAGGTCGTGCAAATCTGGTATGTCCTTCTCATCTGCGACTATCAGATTTGCTTGCTTTCCTCCTGTTCTCATGAAATACTTTGCTCTATAGACCATATTGGCTCATTGTCAAAGCGTTGCACGTTCATAGATAGTATGTAGAGGTCGACAATGTCAGCGGCCGATAGAGATTGTAGGATACTAAATTTTTTGAGATGAGAAGAGAGATGGTTATTTTGGGTTAAAAAGCGCTTATAGATATGTTATTATAGATTAGAGCGAAAACCTTTTGTATATATAAGAGCTTACGACCCTTTACTATAAGGATCTGATATTGAAGAGCATAATCGGCAGTGCATTTCCGTTCATTCTATATAAATAGTAATCCACAAGAGTGTCAGGTATATGAGCATCTGTGGATAGAGGCGGAGCGGCAAGCCAATAATTATGTCTCCTATTTCTCTGAAACCTTATGAGAGGGGTACTTAAGTCAAAGCGTAAAGTACAATAGGACCTTTGACTTGTTAAGAAAGATGTACATGCTGGAATAGAAATAGCCTGATAATATTTGACATAAGACTGAGACACTTGAAAATAAGAGTTGTATCGAGTAGTCATGAGAAATCAGTATTAGAAGTGTCTGTACGAATGTAATTGAAGAGTATTTTGCGTATTCCGTACATGAAAATCTGTTAATTTTGTATCAATTACCGATTCTTCTCTTTTCGAATCGAATTGTATAGTGTAAAATGGACGCCAGAAGCGAAAATCGCTATATTTGGCATAGAGGGATGGATACGATGAGACAGGGCAATGGCACAGAATTGTTGGGGATGAATGACCCACGCAGCGCAACTATTGGTGTCATTTATGTTTCTCCAAATGACGACCGCAAAAGTGTGCTCGCAGCTATCTTAACACAAGAAAAACTTGGCCGCGAAGATATCGTTATTGATTTACCCGTATCAAATACTGCTTTTCAAAGTTCGCAGGATTTTAAAGATCTTGAAAAAGATGTTGCTCGCAAATTACACGCAAAAATTATCTTTATTGCTACTGGTGAAGTTGCTGACTATGCTCGTCAGCGTCAATTTTCTGTCTTCCCAACGCTGGACAATTATACACAATCGTTAAATGCGAATAATAAGGATGAGAAGAAGGAAGCAGGGGCTCAAGAACGAAGATGGCCTTTCATGGGGAGAAAATCAAATCCGCTTAATAAAGGGGCGGCGGCTGCTGGTGGAGCAGTAGCGGGTACCGCCGCAGCATCTGCACTTTCTCATACGGAGCCGGGAACACCAAAGGCACCTGGTCAACAGAGAAGCGCTGCGTCATCTTCTGACGTCGAGCTTGATGATCAGGATGCTGCACAGGTGCCACCACGTCGAAGATCGACATCTCAATCTGCCCCTGCCACTTCAGCTAGTACAATCGATGATGATGATGCGATTGACGATACACCGTCAGTGCCAGTGCGCCACGGTCTGGGCACAACAGGAGCGGCAGCAACTGGTGCAGCAGGAGGCTTTCTGGCTGGTGAGACGCTGAGACGGGGCCAGGCGAATCCGGATGTGGATGCAGTCGGTCCAACACCACTGAGGAGTACGCCAGCCGCGCCTGATACTCCTGCGGTCACCGCTGTATCGCCGTCAGGGCAAGTTTCACCGCCTCCCGCGACACCGATCACGAATGCGCCTGAGCCTCTTGAGGAAGAGGGAGGCGCTGATCCCGGTATTATTGATCTCCGACCGGTTCCGCGGGGTGGTGGTCGGAGCACGGTTGATCTAAAAGGCACCGCAGCAGCGGGAGCGGTTCCGGCAGCGAGACCTGCGGAGCCTCCCGCTTCTCGGGGCGCAGCGAGGCGAAGGAATGGTGGTGGCGCGGCAGCAGCAGGCGCGTTAGGTGGATTAGCCCTGGGTGCGGGAGCGGCGGCAGCCGCTGGCCCAGTGCCAGCGGGAGCTCCTACGGATGCATCGAGGGGAACAAATGCGTCGGGAGTGGTGGCTGGTACTCCCCGCCCCGCTGGAGGATTGGCGCCTCCTCTGCGTGGCACGCCGCCAGGTCGGGGACAACGAGTAAGCGCCGCGCCCCGCAGAGGCAGATTGCTGCTCCTTTTACTCTTACTCTTGCTGCTGCTGCTCGCCAGTAGTCTGGTCTGTGCATACGTCAATCCGGGCGCTTTGCCAGCTGCGATTATACGGCCAATCTCAAACGTGTTGCCAGGCTTGCAGTCGAATCCAACGAAGATCACGATTACTCCGGACAGCAAAGAGGTGCAAGATAGCTACGTAATGCAGGCGGTGACGAATCAACCGAATGCCGACCAGCTTCAAGTCGGTATGCGCAATTTGGACGTTGCTCCAGACGCGCAAAGCAAGACAGTGGCAGCTACTGGGCGTGGGCAAATAGCGGCAGTAACAGCGAAAGGGAGATTGACATTCATAAATGGTGCTTTTGACCCCTACACTATAGCATCTGGCACGGTTATTAGCGCAACGAATGGAGTGTCAGTAGTGACAGAGCAACCTGTCACTGTTCCTGCCAGTGTACTAGGTGGTGCGACTGGTTCAAAAAGTGTGCCCGCTCATGCTACGGCTTCTGGAACTGCTGGAAATATAGATCAAGGCTCAATTAACATAAAATGTTGTTCTGCTATTGGTAATATAATCGTGAGGAATGATGCGGCGTTTACTGGTGGAGTGGACGCACAAAAATATACGTTTGTGCAGCAAGGGGATGTAGATGCAGTCACGACTCCGTTAGAGAATACGGCATCGCAGCAGGCCAACACTCTGTTTAAGCAGCAATTGAAGCCGAACGAGAAGCTAGTGGTGGGTCCGAATTGTAAGCCGGCGATGCAGATACCTGCAGGGACGGTGGGTGATCAAGGGCATGGGATTGCGTCGACGACGGTGACGGTGACGGCCAAGTGCACGGGAGTGGCGTATGATCGAGGGGCGGCACTAGCGATTGCGAAGGATCGGTTGCAGAAAAAGGCGAACCTTGATCCTGGACAGGGGTATGTGTTGGTGGGGGATATTGTGCCGGATGTGACGGTCTCGAAGGTGAATGCGGATAGTGTGTCGCTGGTGGTGAAGGCGCGTGGGATCTGGGCGTATCAGTTTGATAGCGCGCAGCAGCAGGCGTTAGCCAAGCAATTGGCGGGCAAGAAGGTGATAGATGCGCAGAAGATGCTCGGTGGGCAGCATGGCCTGGCGAATGCGAAGATAGATATGCAGACGAAGGGTGATACCTTGCCGACTGATCCCACACAGATCACGTTTAACATTCAGAAGGTTCAGGGTGAGAATGTGAGTGGGAGTGGGAATGGGGATGGTGGTAATACCAATAATAATACGAACGGCTCTTCTACAACAGAACCTGGTAAAGGTTTAGTGCCGAGTGATAGCGGAAAGGATAAGCGCGCGTAATGCTTTCTCTAGAGGGTAAGCAGCTCGGCAACTACGATGTTATCCGGCGAATTCGTGCGGGTGGTATGGGGGCTGTCTATGAGGGTCGGCAGCGTACGGCTTTTGACCGCCGTGTGGCTATTAAGGTAATATTGGGCGATTATGCTGCCGACCGGGACATGCGCCGCCGTTTCGCCCGTGAGGCGAAGACGATTGCGCGCCTGCATCATCCGCATATCTTGCAGTTGATCGAGTTTGGAGATGCTCAGGGTATTCTCTATCTGGTGATGCCTTTCATCGATGGAGGTACTCTGACCAGCTATCTGCGCCGCAATCTGCCTGAACTCAGCGAGATCTCAGCGATCTATCAGCAGTTATTAGATGCGGTCGAGTATGCGCACGAGGCTGGTTTGATTCATCGTGATATCAAGTCGTCTAATGTGCTTTTGGAGTTGCGGCGGAATGCTCCACCCTATGTGTATCTGGCTGATTTCGGCCTTGTACGCACTATGCGCCATGACGAGTCTTCTCAGCCTGGAAAGCCAATTCCCCTTGAGCAGGTACCGGGCACACCGCACTATATGGCTCCAGAGCAGACGCTTGGGATTGTGACTTCTTTGACCGACATCTATGCCCTGGGCGTGCTGCTCTATCAGATGCTGACGGGGAATCTGCCTTACAACGATCCGAGTGAGGTTCGTGTGATCGAGATGCATCTTCACGATCCTATTCCTTCGCCGAGCGATCAAGATGCCTCGATTCCACGAGAACTGGATGCAGTTGTGCGTAAAGCGATGGCGAAACGGCCGGAGGACCGCTACCGCAATGTTGGTGAATTGCGTACAGCATTTCTTGCCGCCGTTTCCGGTCCGACTCTAACTCGCGTGCAAGATGAGAAGATACTACCTGATCCTCCACTAACGATTAGCCCTACAGAGACACTACAACAACGGACGACGAAGATACTCAATAAGCGGCCTGTGGAGCTGCCTGAGCCCATTATTATGCCTCGTCGCGCTCCTCGCACAGATTCTCGTCCACCGGTTGTTGCTGTGCGTGAAGTTCGTGAGCGTGCGGAAAAGGCCGAGAAAGTGGAGCGTGTTTATACCACCGACACCATTCGCCCACGGCTTCGCATTACTGAGGAGCCGCAACAGCGGCGGAGGCGTTCGCTCTTTCCTCTGCTTGCGGCAATCGTTTCCCTGGTACTTATTGCCTTGCTTGTGCTTCCGCGCCTGTTGGGCATAAGTATTATTCCTGCGAATATACCTTTGCCAGGTTCGCCTACCGCTGCGACGGTCTATATTACTGCGCAGACCGCCCCCATACAGAATACATTTCTGTTGACGGCCTCGCCGCTTGTGAAGACGCCGAATCTGGACGCTCACACGATACCAGATCGGGTGATTAAGGATACAGCCTCTGACAAGGCAACTATTCCAACGACGGGAGTACAGACCACGCCGGGTGCACGAGCAACCGGCATGCTTGAGCTCTCGAACGATACTGATAATGATGTAACTGTGCAGCGTGGCCAAGAGTTTTCAACCGGTACGGGCGTTAGCATACAGCTTCAGCAGCCTGTAAATGTGCCTGCGCATGATAATGGTCATCCTGGTCGGGCTACTGGACTGGCCAGTGTAGTGCAACTTGGCTCGGCAGGAAATATTCCTGCCAATGTGTTAAAAACTACCTGTTGCAATAATGCCGTGACGATTAAAAATCCTGCAGCCTTTATGGGTGGTACTGATTCAAAGACAACGCATTATGTAACTCAGACTGATCTGGATGGTGTACAGACTACTATTAGTCCCCGTCTACAACGGCAGTTGAGCGTTCAGACGCAGAAGCAGATTGTTGCAGACGAAGTTATTGTAGGGCAGACCGATTTTAAAGTCACAAAGGTCAGCTCTGATCATGCAGTCAACGATACTGTGGACAATGTGACAGTGAGTGTCAATGCTGAGGCCAGTACTACAGTCTATAAACATAGTGTGGTTGAGCAGACTGCAATGGTCCTTCTCAGTCGACAAGCTGCCAAAACCTTAAGCCCTGCCTATCAGCTCCAGGACAAGCCAACTCTTATAGGTATTCCTTCTGTCCAATCCTCAAAGGATGGTATCGTGCATCTCAACGTCTCTGTACGTGGTGCCTGGGTCTATGCTTTTACCGATCAGCAGCTCCAGCAGTTACGTGCGCCTATCAAAGGGGCGACCGTTGATCTTGCCAAGACTTATCTCAAGACTCAGACGGGTATTGCGAATGTTGACATTCGCCTCCCGTTCGGAATGGACCACTTACCGAACTCAATCGACAATATTGCTGTTACTGTAGCTCCGCCTGCTCACTGATTATATTAAGCTGACTCACTTCAATCGATTTATTGTATCGTGCTAGCTGAGTTGTGTCAGATACAGAACCAGGACATCGAAAATATGTATGAAGATCAGACTTGGGCTGACATGTAGTGCTGAAGCGTAGCTGTGGCTGATCGAATCAGCACGCTCTTAGAGGGTCTGTTTGTGATTGCGTCGGCAGCGCTCGGAGCAGTAGCGGACCTCATCCCAGTTCCGCTCCCAGCGCTTCCGCCACTCGAATGGTCGCCCACAACTCGCACAAATCTTTGTCGGTAACAACCCCTTTTTCTTTTTAAATGTAGAGTGCTCTTTCTTCAAACTGCTCAGCTCTTTCTTTGGCTCTAATGATCTAAATTATTCGCGCATTGAATGGGAGTTTTTGATCTTTTCTCCGTTTGCCAGTGCTTGCATTAACTGACTATGTGCCCTTGTCAATCCTTCCAGATCAATACCTGTCTTCAGTCCCATCTCCTCTAAAAACTCCACCACGACCTCGGTTGCTAGATTGCCTGGTGCTCCTGGCGCGTAGGGACATCCTCCCAGGCCGCCGAGCGCGACATCGAATCTGCTGACGCCTGTTTGCAGGGCGGCGAAGACGTTTGCCAGGCCGTAGCCGCGCCGATCGTGAAAGTGTCCTACGAGGCTGGTGGTGGGAGGTACTTCGTGTTGTATACGCTGGAATAGATCGAAGACTTGCTTTGGATTGCCGACGCCGATGGTATCCGCCAGCGCAATCTGTTGCACACCCATTTCGACGTATGCCTTTGCAACCCGCTCGACGGCTTCCGGTGCCACTTTTCCTTCGAATGGGCAGCCGAAAGAGGTCGAGATTGCTCCGCGTATGGCGATCCCGTCGGCCAGTGCTCGTGCCGCGACCTCTGAGAGCTGCGCCAGTGTCTCTACTATCGTTCGATTGAGATTTGCTTTGTTGTGCGACTCGCTGGCCGAGACGACTAATGCAATTTCTTTGCAGCCAGTGGCCTTTGCGCGTTCGTATCCTCGCATGTTAGGTACCAGAACGCTGTAGGTAACTCCGTCGTGCTCTGGTAGTCTAGCTACAAGTTGGTCTGCATCCGCCAGTTGTGGTACCCAGCGGGGGTGGACAAACGATGTGACTTCGATGTGGCGTACACCGGCAGCAATCAGGTCGCGCACGAGTTGTAGCTTCTGTTCGGTGCTAATCATGTGATCGGCGTCCTGTAAGCCATCGCGAGCCGTTACGTCTACTACCGTGATGCTCTCAGGCCATGTCGCTTTTTGAGCCGGTCGGCTAATGTTATCTGTTGTTGTCATTTAGATCACTCCTTTCGCTTGTAAACGTTGGATCTCGCTCTCGTCTATGCCTAAAAGATCATGATATATTGTGGAGTTATCGGCACCGAGTTCTCCACCACTGTAATGGATGATACCAGGAGTTTCTGTAAGCCTGGGGACTATGCCTGGCAGAACTACTTCTTGCTCGGCCAGACGCTCGTCGGGGACGCGTACGATCATGTTGCGTGCCTGGTATTGTGGATCGGCGGCGATGTCAGCTATGCTCATGACTGGCCCGGCTGGGATACCAGCTCTGTCCAATATAGCTTTTGCCTCTTTAAGGGTGTGTTGTTCTGTCCACTCTCCGATAATCTGGTCCAGTTCAGAGTTATGTGCGATACGGCTCTGATTATCGCAGAAGCGTCTGTCGTCCGCCAGTTCGGGCCTCCCCAGGCATTGCATAAAGCGCCGGAACACGTTGTCTCCGTTGCCACCAATTGCTAACCAGCGTTTATCTTGAGTTTGATAGATGTTGGATGGGGCTGTTTGAGAAAGTATATTCCCTTTTCGCTCTCTAACAACCCCTATATGTGCATATTCTGTGAGCATTGCTTCTGTCATGGCGAATACTGCCTCTGTAATTGCCACGTCCACAACTTGACCACGACCGGTGTGCTGCCGTGCCTGAAGGGCCATCATTGCGCCTAATGCTGCCTGATTTGCGGCCAGGGCATCTCCTAGGCTGACGCCAATTCTAACGGGAGGCTGATCGGGATAGCCTGTGATGTAGCGTAGCCCACCCATCGACTCACCAATATTGCCATAGCCAGCGTACTGGCTATATGGCCCTGTCTGTCCATAGCCTGACATGCGTACCAGGATCACTCCGGGGTTGACCTCTTGCATCCGCTCGTAGCCTAGATTCCATGCTTCTAGCCGGCCGGGTCGGAAATTTTCAATCACGATATCGCTTTGCGCTATCAGTTTGAGCGCGAGGGCCTGCCCTGTGGGCTCTCGTAAGTTAAGAGTGATCAGCCGTTTGTTGCGCGCCATAGAGAACCACCAGGCGGAGATCGGTCCGACGTTGGTCTCTAGCATGGTGCCCCAGCGACGCAACTCATCCCCCTGTCCTGGAACCTCTGCTTTGATGACATCGGCTCCAAAATCTCCTAATATACGGGAGGCCATTGGTCCTGCAATAATAGAACTGAGCTCTAAGACTCTTATCCCTGAAAGTGGTTGTGGTGGATGTTCACTCATGGAAGACCTCTCTGTCTAGTTACTCATCTACGTTATCATTGACTATTTTCGTCATGGATAGCGTTTTCTTTTCGCTCATCCGAATAAGTGTACTGCCTACCAGTATGCACACGCCAAATACTGCACCCATTGTGAACAGGGGCAAACGGAAATTAATCGCGTAGAGGGGAGTAAAGCCGCTTGCTCCTATAAAGGCTCCGATAAAGCCAACGGCGGCGTAAAATCCTTGTACTCGCGCGCGTGCATCTACGGCTGAGGACGCGGCGACGAGTGAGTCGAGGGCGGGCTGTATAAAAGCGTAAACAACTCCGTGTATGACAGATAATATCAGGACGATAAGTACTGTATTTGCCAATCCATATCCAATATAAATCGGTACCTGCGCCAGGCCGAATATCAGGATAAGCAGTGAGCGTCGCCGGCGGTCGGCCACACGGCCACTCAGTGGTGATAGAAGAATATTGGGTATTGACCATGATACATAGACAAATCCGATGGTTGCTATATCTGCTCCCAGATGATCATGCAGCCAGATTGGGAGAAGCGTCTGGTCAAAGCCCAGGTAGAGGAAATCTCCAAAGATAATCAGATATGCGCCTATCAAGGGTAGCGTCAGCAAGGTCTTGTATAAGAAGGCGAATTGTATTCCAGGACTCTTGCGTCTACCTGTCAATACGTTGGCAAGTGCACCCGTCACAGGCTTTAAAAGCGCCTGACTAGCTTCTGCTATAGATGCTTGTTTTGTCTTTCCCGCTGCTTTGACCATTGTAAGTAGGAGTGCAATGGCTGCTAAACGGAAAAGCACGGCTCCTATAAATGCGCTTGCAAATCCTGTTGTTGCGAGTAGTCCACCTATTCCTGGACCTAACAAAAAGCCTGCATTGAAGAACGCATTGAAAATGCCGAATGCTTCTCCTTGTTGCTCAGATGGAATGCTATCGGTAACTAGAGCACGTGCTGATGGAACTATTCCTGCCGCCGCAATGCCCTCCAGAAAGCGCAGGCCAATAAAGGTGACGGGATCATTGATGAAAAGATATACGAGTGTCAGTGTTGCCTGTGCCATCAGCCCTACGATCATCACCTGCCTGCGTCCCCAGCGATCTGCTGCCCATCCCGCTGGATATTGAAACAAAAAATTGGCTATCAAGTATGCTGATGCCATTGCGCTAATAATTCCTAATGATGCTCCATGTGCTTGTGCATACAGGACACGAACTGTATTTACCATGCCCAGGCCGCTAAAAGATGCAAAGACTGTTAACGAAATGGCTAGTAACATCGGATTGCGCAACAATGATCTCTTTTTTACTGCTTCTGTTGTGCTTCTATTATTCTTCCCCTTCCCCACCTCCTCAGTCTTCTGCAACATAAAATTCCTTTGTGAACAAACAGTTGATGTGATAAAATCCGAAATTTTTTGATATTAGTATCGTATCATATTTTCGCTGACCGCCTTTTTCTCTAAAGCGATAGCCACTTGCTCGATTCCTTGCTGAATCTCCTGCTCGCTAAAAGCTGCGTAGCCAAGCACGAGTGCGCTGAGGTTTGGTTGCTCAAGATAGTATTTCGAGATTGGGGTTGTCACGATGTTGTGAGTAGCGATCTGCTCGGCGGCGTGTACATCGTCGATGCCTGGTGCCAGCTTTCCGACGAGGTGCATGCCAGCTTCTGCTGTGTTGATCGTCAGGAGGCCGTTCAAGAGGCGTTTTGACTGCTCAACTAGTAGATGTTGACGTTCTTCGTAGAGTGTGCGCATGCGGCGTACGTGGCGGGCAAAGTGTTCTTGCACCATAAAATCTGTGAGCACAAGCTGATCGATGGTATTGGATTGTCGATCGGCGGCGGCTCGTGCAGCTCTAAAGGCGTCTACGAGTTGTGGCGGAACGACCAGATAGCCGAGGCGGAGTGCTGGAAACATGACTTTGCTAAAGGTTCCAATGTAGATGACTCGCTCTGCTGTATCCAGCCCGTGAAGAGATGCGAGTGGCTTGCCTGCATAGCGATATTCGCCGTCGTAGTCATCTTCGAGTATCCATGATCCTGTGTGCCTGGCCCATTGTAGGAGGGCTAATCTTCGCGCGAGGCTCATTGTCTTGCCCAGTGGAAATTGATGTGAAGGTGTGACATAAGCCAATCTTGCTTGCGCACAGCGTTCGATGCCCTTTGCGACCTGCATACCTTCCTCATCGACGGCTACTGGTACAAGCTAAGCACCACTACTCAGAAGTGCTCCACGTGCACCCAGGTAACAAGGCTCTTCGACCCATACTTTATCTCCGGGATCAATAAGTAGTTGGGCGGCTAGATTAATGGCTTGTTGTGAGCCGGCGACGATAATTACCTGCTCTTCATCACACCTTACGCTTCGTGCGGCCTGGACATAGGCAGCGATCTCGTGGCGTAGAGGTCGGTATCCTGCTGGATCGCTGTAGCCAAATATCTCTTCAGATGCGTGTCTCCAGTGCCTTGCCTCAAGTTGTCCCCAGAGCTTGAATGGAAACTCACGAAGGGCAGGCAATCCCGGCTGGAAAGCCTGATACTGTGTCCTTCCTTGCCAGTATTTTAGAGGAGCCATTTCAGTTGCTGCTATGACCTTTCCTCGTCGTGATAGCTCACCTGGGAGACCTCTTTCTGCTCTTTGCTCTTGTATTCTTACTCCTGCAGTCTGTCGCTCTTCATCCTCTGTAGAAGGAAACTGAAGTAGCTCGTCGGGCAGTACATGCTTTACATATGTGCCACTTCCCATTTCTCCATAGATATATCCTTCATAGAGCAATTGCTCGAAAGCAATCATTACAGTTGCTCGTGAAATTCCCAGATTGCGCGCAAACGCTCGCGTTGAAGGTAGCCTGGTGCCACCTGCCAACTCTCCTAACAAAATAGCATGACGTAGTTTGTCGTAAAGCTGGCGGTAAAGTGGTTTTTTGGCGGTAAGATCAAGCACCATGGATAGGAAAGCGGCATGCGTTGTATGTGTAGTCTGATTACTCATTCCTGTTTCCCTTCTTAAAGTGGTATGCTCATTGTAGTGTAAAATGGCACTGGTAACAAGGCCATTCTTTCCGTATGATAAGTTCAGACTATTGTTGAATTCACACAAGATAGACACGAAGGAGAATACTCTATGCACTTCGCCCTTGATGACCAGATAGCCTCACAGCCACAAGCTATCCGCACGCTGTTGACGCGCATTCAGATTCCTGTGCTGGATGGAAATAGACCACTTATTTTTACTGGTATTGGGACTTCTCTGCATGCCTGCTATGTTGCAGCCCTTTGGGTCTCAGAACTCACTGCGGGTCAGGTGCGGCCAGCCGTCATTCACGCTCACGACTTGGCGCTCTCTGCACCTATAAATGCTCGTGATCAGGTTGTGGTGGTGAGCCATCGTGGCACGAAACGTTTTCCGGGGGTAGCGCTTGCTCGTGCGAGAGGTGTGGGTGCGGCTACGATTGCGGTTGTGGGCGAAGGTGCACCTGAACCACAAGCGGACGCTATTATTCGTACGTGTTCGGACGAAAGATCGGGTACGCATACTGTCTCCTATACGACAGCCCTCGCTGCTCTGGGTCGTCTCGTTGCTCAACTCGCTCGGAGCGATCAAGGTTCTTTGTTTGCTGCTGCGCTAGAAAGTGTGCCTGCTGCTATAGAGCAAGTGTTAGCGCAAGATGCGCCAGTGGCGGCTGCGCAAAGATTGGAGGGACGCGAACCTGTTCTGGTTACTGGCGTTAATCTGGATGCTATTACGGCGCGTGAGGCGGCTTTGAAAATCAAAGAGGGTACGTACCAGTGGGCGGAGGGTATGGAGACCGAGAATGCGCTGCATGGTCCTCCTGCTGCCATGAGAGCAGGTATGGCTGCACTTACTATTACTCCGGCGATAGATGATGCGGGGCGTACTGAGGACTTGCGCACGACCTTTTCCGATCTTGGAGTACTCTCTCTTACTTGTGGTACCGATGAAGAAGATCTCCGTTTTCCACCCGTCCATCAGCTTATCCGCCCTCTTGTCTCAATCGTCCCTCTACAGCGCCTTACTGCTGAACTGGCGCGTTTGAAACAGACGAATCCCGATGATATTCATCGCGATGTAGAGCCGTGGAAAACTGCTATAGGGCGTGTTACTTTATAATGCTCTTTCTAGCAACACTTTGAGAGAGCCCGCTGCTTCCAGCAGCCGAATCCACGCTTCAGCACTGCATGCTCCTGGCTGATTGAAAAGTCAAACAGCAGCATAATATGGCTCTAAAAAAGTTTTGTAAAACAACTGATGCCTATAACACACTAAGTGCTATAGGCATCAAAACATATAGGTGATTGTTGACGTTTGGTTTGGTGAGAGCATGAAGTGCTGAAACGTAGCTGATTGAATCAGTGTTCTTTGGAGGGAGAGGTAGGGGAAATCTCTTTACGGTCTTATTATACTTCATATGTCAATACAAGCACAACGTCCAAATGGACGATGTTTTTTTGCTAAAATCGGGTATCTTTATGAAGCGTGAGACTTACGCCTTATTTTCTTTTGTGAGGATGAAAGGGAATAAGAATGTGTCGTAGCATATCACCTTCATAAGGAAGAGTCGATGCGCAGCATTCCAATCAAACGATATCTGACACTACTTGGTACTTATCTTAAGCCGCAGTGGCTTAAGGCGTTGTTGCTGGCACTTGTGTTGCTTGTTGGAACAGTATTGCAACTGATCAATCCACAGCTTGTGCGCTACTTTATAGACACTATCTCTGTGCATGGAGATGTGAGAACACTTGTAAATACTGGTTTGCTCTATGTTGGTGTGGCTGTAGTGAACCAGGGTGTGGCGATTGTAACCTCATATTTGAGTACGAATGTTGCCTGGACGGCGACGAATCAATTACGGGTAGACCTGGTGAAGCACTGTCTCGTGCTGGATATGAGCTTTCATAAAGCGCATACGGCAGGCGAGATGATTGAGAGGATTGACGGAGACGTTGACGACCTCTCAAATTTTTTCTCACAATTTGTTCTGAGCCTGCTGACAAACGCGCTTTTGCTCGTTGGTATACTCTTTCTATTTTTCACGATTAGCTGGATTGTCGGCCTGGCAATGACGGCTTTTTCACTGCTCGTTTTTCTTGCTCTACTGTATATGCGCCGTTATATTACTCAGTTCTGGAAGGCAGAGCGACAGATGAGCGCTGTCTTTTATGGGTTTCTGGGCGAGCGTTTGGGAGGGACTGAAGATATACGAGCTAATGGGGCTACTGCTTCTATCATGAGGCGTTTTTATCTGCTGTTACGAGAGTGGTTTCCGATTCGGCGTCGGGCAGTTATGGCGAGTAATTTCGCGGCGGCCTTCACTCTATTCATGTTTGTATGCGGAAGTGCACTTGCACTGCTGTTAGGGACATATCTGTGGAGCCTCAAGCAAATTTCGATTGGAACTGTTTATCTTCTGTTTGCTTATACTGATCTCCTTTCACAACCTATTCAGCAGATACAGGCGCAACTGCAAGACTTACAGCAGGCAGAAGCATGTATTCAGCGAACGGAAGAGATACTGAAGATTTCATCAAAGCTTGTTGATAATGGGACCGAGCCATTCCCAATCAAGGCAAGAGATAAACCGGTATTGGTAGAGTTTAAGGATGTCACGTTTGGATATAATGAGGATGAGCCTGTAATTCAGAACCTGACATTTTCAATACAGCCAGGGAGGATACTGGGCATAGTAGGACGTACTGGCGGTGGCAAAACGACGATTGCGCGCTTGTTGTTTCGGCTCTACGATCCTCAGAGTGGAGAGATCAGGATTGGAGGCATTGCGACACAAAAAGTACCTCTACATGAACTCAGACAGCATATCGGAATGGTCACACAAGATGTCCAACTTTTTCATGCATCTGTACGCGACAATCTGACCTTCTTTACATCCACTGTTCGCGACGAACACATTCTGGCGGCAATTGATGAAGTGGGTCTGACAAAATGGTATAAGTCATTGCCTGACGGACTGGACACCGTACTTGGATCAGACGGGGAAGGGCTTTCGGCGGGAGAGGCCCAGTTGCTGGCCTTCACTCGTGTTCTGCTTACACAGCCAGGATTAGTAATTCTAGATGAAGCATCGGCGCGACTTGATCCGGCGACTGAAGGGATTATTGAGAAGGCGATAGGGCGACTATTTGCGCAACGTACAGCTATCGTTATTGCTCATCGACTGGCAACCATTCAAAGAGTTGATGACATCTTAATTATTGAAGATGGACAAGCGGTTGAATATGGGCGAAGAGAAGAACTGATGAGGGATGCTCACTCACGATTTGCTGGCATACTACGAGTGGGACTGGAGGAGATGCGGGTATGAGCGAAGATACAAAGATGGGGACTTTTGAGTTAATATGGCGTTTGATCCGTTATCAGAACCGGCAATTTCTAGCGAATACTGGTACTAATATAATATTCATGGTAGGTCGTTTAGCCTTTGGTCTCATACTTCAAGGATTTTTCAACGCACTTCCACTCCAGAAATCGCTCAACCCCAAATTGTGGGGCTGGATTGGTCTGCTAGTCCTCGTAGCAATGCTACGAGGACTTTTCGGGATGGGCGGAGCACGCCTTAGTGTAGGTATTGGCTTTTTCATGGCGTCGTTGTTAAAACGGAATTTACTAGAGTGCGTTCTGGAACGTCCCGGAGCCCGCGCCGTGCCTGGGTCAGCAGGTGAGGCAATTAGCAGATTTCGTGATGATAGCACAAATATAACAGATATGATATTCGCTATCTCACGAATGATAGCATCGTCTTTTTTCACTATCGTAGCATTTGTTATACTTCTGAACGTCAACGTTGAAATTACGCTTCTCGTTTTCTTGCCTATAGCCTGTGTGGTAGCGTTGATACAAAGTATGAAAAAGCGTTTGTCCAGATATCGAGAGGCAAGTAGACAAGCGACGAGCGCCTTGACAGGAGCGATTGGAGAAATCTTTGGGGCTGTGCAAGCTATACAGGTAGCGGGAGCTGAGTCCGACGTAGTAAAGCATTTTGAGATGCTGAACGAACGACGACGAGTGCTCATGATAAAAGATACTGTTTTGACCAATGCTCTTAACTTTGCCTTTGGCAATACTATGGAGATAGGGAAGGGCGTAATACTAGTTCTTATAGCCTTGTCTATACAAGGAACACAGACGAGTATTGGAGACCTTGCTCTTTTTCTCTCCTATTTAGGGAATGTATCTGAATTTGTGCAAACATTTGGGAGCCTTCTTGCCCGGTATACCCAGACCAAAGTTTCGCATGAGCGTCTTGAGAAGCTACTACAAGGTGCGCCTGCTAAAGACCTTGTGGCATACAAGCCACTCTATGTTAAAGGACCTGAACCACCAACAGGGCAGTTAGCGGTGAGATCCGAAGGCGATTATCTTCTCTCGATAGAAGCTGAGGGATTGACATATTGTTATCCAGATACAGGGAGAGGTATTTCTAAGATCAATCTACAGATGCGTAGAGGGACTCTCACTGTCATTACTGGACGGATTGGAGTGGGGAAGACGACACTGCTGCAAGTCCTGCTAGGGTTGCTACCGAAAGATGAGGGGAGGGTGTTCTGGAATGGAGCGGAGGTAGATGACCCGGCGAGCTTTTTTGTGCCGCCGCGTAGTGCATATACGGCACAGGTGCCGCATCTTTTCAGTGACTCTTTGAAAGAGAATGTCTTGCTGGGGCTGTCGGAAGAGAGCGTCGATGTGCAGGAAGCGGTGCATATGGCTGTGATGGAGCATGATGTAGCTATGTTAGAACAGGGGCTGGATACGATCGTGGGAGCGCGGGGAGTGAAGCTTTCTGGCGGGCAAGTACAACGCTCGGCGGCGGCGCGTATGCTTGTAAGGGACACGGAGCTGCTTGTTTTCGACGATCTTTCCAGTGCACTGGATGTAGAAACCGAGCGCTTGCTGTGGGAGAGAATATTTGCGCAGCGTGAATATACGTATCTGGTGGTCTCACATCGAAAATCTGTGCTTCAGAAGGCCGACCACATTGTTGTTCTGAAAGACGGAGTGGTCGAGGCGGAGGGGAAGCTGGCCGACTTGTTGGAAGCGAGCGAAGAGATGCAGAGGCTGTGGAATGGTGGTTGGGAAGGTCATGAAAGCATAAGTGTACTATAAGCTCTCACAAGTCGGTAGCTTTGATTTAGTCTAGACGTTACTACCTATAGCACTAACCATAGTGCTATAGGTAGTAACAAAGCTTATAATTCGCAATTTAGGTTAAGTACTTTTCAAGATGTGCTGAATTAATGGAGCATCCAAAAAGTTACACCGCAGTACCTCATCCTGCATCTGTTCAGCAAGAGCATGGAGAACCGCTGCCGCGTCTCTAAATGCCTTGTGTGCTTGCTCAGTTTCCTTACGCTTCTGATACAGAACACCAATTGCAGCTTGAATACACCGCAGTTCTCCTGGTAGCCCGATCTCAAGAGACAAAGATGCAGCTTCACGCAGATGGTCTATTGCTTGCTCTACTCTTGCATTGTGCTGAGCGAGGACTGCAAGAGAACGTAAATAGGCAACACGAAAACGTCGATTTGTTCCAATATGCTTACCAAGCTGTTGTATGCCCTCCTTTGCCTGAGTTACCTCGCCGCCATGTAAGAGTGCTTGTGTTTCATGCCAGTAATGCAAATCTGAGACTGGCAGGAGCAACCCATTTCTTGCCTCTTGTGCTTGCTTTGCCCATGTATATGCCTCCGTCCACTCTTCATTCAGAGAAGCAATAGCACAGAGATCGGCTGCAATCACTCCGTTATATTGAGGAAATACCACAACACTAAGCGCCTCTATATAGGTCTCCCTTGCCTCTTTCAAGCGTAATAATGCCCGTTGTGCATCACCTAACGTCATAAGATTAAGAAATACAAGCGGTGCAGAATCAAGCTTACGTGCTACTACTAGGCCATTTCTGGCAATTATCACTGCCTCAGCATACGTTCCCATGTCTATGAGCCCCTTGACGAGAGACATGGTGTTGATAGCTACAGTGTACTCGTTGCCGAGGTCCTTCCCAATATTGAGAGCAGTTCGCCCAGCATGAACCGCCTCTTGTGGACGACCGCATGGCGTTAAGGCAGAAGAAAGTGCTCCAAGACTTTCTGCTTCCAGTGCTCGATTGCCCATAGCAATCGAGAGGATGCGTGCTTCCTCAACCATCTCGGCTGCCTCTTCCCATCGACCGAGATATAGATTAAGAATTCCAAACGAGAGAGCGCTTAACGCAATCAAGTCTTGTCTTCTTAATGCACGGGCTAGTTCTAGGGCCTGCTGTGCGTAGTTGTATGTTATAGATGAGTTCCAATGAACATGTGTTGCTGATGAGGAACTCGTGATTATTTTCGTCTTCTCCTCTTCTGTATCATGTTCCTTTACGATGGGCCGACCTGCCCATAATAATGGCTTATTAGATTGCGGTGAAAGAACTTGTCCGGTTCCTAAATCGGTCAGGTGATGAAGAGCATTCCATTCCATCTCTTTGTTGCCTGCTAGTTTCGCCTCTGCAAGCATGGCTTCATAACTTTCTTGTGCTTCTACCCAGGCAGAAACAAACTCATGAGCTCGGCCTAACTGCTCATACAAGTGTAGCCGATCACTTTCTGGAGCAACCATCAGAGGCACAGGATTACTTGACCCTGCCATGATAAGAGTGCGTGCTTGTGTATAATGTGTAATGGCATTATGTATCGCGAAGACCATCATAGCCTCGTCTCCTGCCTGAACATAATAGCGAAAGGCTTCTTTCCATTCTTCGGCTAGCAATGCATGATGTGCCAACTCTGTCGCAGAACATTCAGTCTCTTGCAGAAGATGCAATGCTCGTCGATGAAATAGGCGCTGACGAGCTTCGCCAGCTTCCATTGAGACGACCGATTGCAGTTTGTCGTGAGTGATCGTATAGATCACGCATCCGTGGTCCCTGGTCTCTTGCACTAAACGGCTTCGTCGTAGCTCATCCAGTGCTCGCAGACAATGCCCTCTCTGTTACATCGCTCACCTGAATGAGAGCCTCAAAGGTTGCATTCTGTAGGAGTATAGAGGCAGCTACCAGCACCTCAAATGCATCTGATGTGAGACGTGCAAGACGTATTTGGAGTAGATGACGCACTTCTGTGGGAAGAAAGCTATGTACATCTGCGAGGGCACGAACTGTAGCATTGCTATCAAGGATGAAGCTGTCCTTGTTGGAAGGAAGTGTCTTGAGTACACCTTGCTCCCATAATTCTCGTAGAGCTTGAACGAGGAAGAAGGGTTGTCCTCCCGTCTCGGCGAAGAGCCAATTTCCCATCTGGGTTTCCATCTGCTGTTCTATGAGACTAGCACCTTGTGTCTTTAATGCTAGCTCCCAAAGGTTCGAGGGACCTAAGAGTCGTATCAACTGCTGCACCGCCTCAACATCAAGTGGATCAAGAATGAGCTTGGTCAAGGAAAGGGAGCGAGTCAACTCTATAAAATATGTATCCTGAGTAAGTGTCGTCGGGAGCGACTCTGTGCGTCTTACGAGAACGAGCAACACACGCGCTCCTCGTTCGTTCCAACGGCGTCCTGCATACGCAAGCAGGTCCTGAGTGGCATAATCAGCCCACTGTAGATCATCGATCACCAGCACCATTGGCCTTTGTTGGGAGAGGGCAATCCCTAATTGAGCTACAGCCTCAAAAAGTCGTCCGGCACCTTCGCTCCCTTCTAAAGGGGGCATAGGCAGATCAGGATAACGATCGCGAAGTTCTGGAAAGAGTCGTGAGAGTTCGGCTAGCCATACATCTGCAAGGATATCGTCGGGGGCGTTCTCCTGCTCCAGCCTTCCACGAAATGCCTCAAGAAGTGGACCATAAGGGAGTCGTCCTCCCATCTCATAAGATCTTCCATAAAGTGCCTCAGCACTCTGCGTTTGTGTCCACTTTAGAAAAGCTTCGACAAGACGTGTCTTTCCAATCCCAGCTTCACCCTCGATGAGAATGACCTGTGTGCTATTAGAAGTGATCCTCTGGTAGAGAGAGAGTAAGATAGTGAGCTCTCTCCCACGACCCACCAGAGGAATATGCAGTGGAAAGCCGCTCATAAGCTCATCAACATTACTTAGGAATGTTTTCCTATTGGGAACTAGACTCTCCTTCCGAAGATGAATGGAGAACTGCTTTAAGTCTGCTGATGGTGTCACATCGTCTTCCTGAAGCTGTTGAACCTGGTAGGCGTCATAAACCTCCAGAGCAGATTCTGTGTTTCCCTGGGCGTGTAAAACCTGCATCAGACGGTGATATCCTATCTCCTGACCTGGCGTGTGACGAAGCCAGTGACGCGTCACTACTTCGGCTTTTCGAAACAATCCTTGTTCTAGAAGTAGCCGTGAAGTGAGGGCAAAAGCTCGATCTAATTCTTGATATCAATAGGCGCGTCGAGACACAATCCAGTCCTCGAAGAGGGGAAGATCTCCAAAGCTCCATCCGTCTAGAAATGGACCCTGAGATGAGAGGAGTACCTCACTGAGGCGCTCGACTGTACTTTGAGCAGGTTGAGAATGGAGTGCAGCCACAAGCTCCTGAACTATCTGCACATCGAGGTGTATCTGCTGAGGGTCTAAGCCTAGTGCATCTCGACGAACAAGGACATGTGGCAGTTCAGAACGAGCTCTATCTTGCAAGGCATGACGGATGTCGCGGAGCACTCCTCGTAAGGTTGCTTGCCGTTGTGCGTCCTCACTATCAGGCCAGAAGAGACGACTCAAATGGGCACGAGGATGCATACCTCCTTCAACAGCAAGATAGAGTAAGAGAGCTAGCGTCTTGCGCGTAGGTAGTGGAAGAGACTGACCTGCGTGGTATATCTGAGGAGAACCAAGGACTGCAATATGTAACTGACTTATCAACCACTTTCTATAGTTGCATGCACACAAGGATAGTGTGCGTCGAGAGATATATCATTTTCTACTTAAATTATAGCACGCTATTTCGCACGCTGTTCGCACGCTGTTCTGCTATGCTTTCACCAGAAACAAGGAGAGGTGAAAGCATGAAAATATTGATCACAGGAGCATCAGCGTTTGCAGGATTCTATGCGGCTCAAGCTCTTCGCAGGGCTGGTCACTCGGTTCAAGCCCTGCTACGCGATGGAGGAACGAATCGAGCCGAAGAACTGCGTCGTCACGAGGTGGGCATTGTCGAAGGTAACGTGCGAGAACCGGACACTTACCGTGCTACGCTAGAGCAATGTGATGTAGTTGTACATACTATGCTCGACAAAGACGATCCACAAGGTACAGATCGACGTTTGTTTGCAGCACTAAAAGCAGTGACCTCTGACCCCTTGCGCCATCGTCGGTTAATTTACACAACAGGTTGCTCGATTTATGGTAAGGTGTCAGAGCGAGTCATGGACGAGACGACGCGGGGTAACCCCGCACACACCCTGCATTATCGTTTTGAACTGGAGCAAGAAGCCTTGCATCTTCAAGGATGGAGTGCTATCGTTTTGCGCTCCGGCTTTATATATGGTAATGATGGTGCAACGAGTTTGAGTGGAGGTTGGTTTGCACAAGGGGAGCAAGGGAATGTAGTGTACCGAGGTGATCCAGAAAAAGGATGGAGTTGGGTTCATGTCGATGATCTTGCTGAGGCGTATGTACGTGCGGTCGAAGGTCATACTCCTGGTGAGATCTTCTGCATCGCTGATGAACAACGTCCGAGATGCATCGACGTCTTGATTGAGTGCGCTCGTGCAGCAGGCTTTCGAGGAAAGGTTGAACTGGCACCAATCGACTCTAATGATTGGGAGAATGCTACGTTTGATCAAAATGAGTTCATCAGCTCACGCAAGGCAGGACGACTCTTAGGTTGGAGCTCTCGTCATCCTGGCATTCTCAACGAGATTGACACGTATTATGCTTCTTGGAAAGCGACCAAGACCGATTCTCGTGACAGATAAGGAAGGAATTCTCTGTAAGATAGGAAAGGTGTAAATCATGGATGTTCAACTCATTCTAGTACCTTATGACTCGGGGCATCGAGATGTACGCATGGGGCATGGTCCAGAATATTTTGCGGCGCGTGGAGTTGCTGAGAATTTGCGTGTTGGCGAGAGGAAGATTGCGCTCGAACGTATTGAGGCCCAATGTCCCTTCCTTACTGAGATTTCTACCTCCTTTGAACTGCATCGGCTGCTTGCTCAACGTGTGCAAGCAGCACAAGAACATCAAGTATTGCCACTGATTCTCGCTGGTAACTGTAATAGTGCACTGGGTACTCTCGCCGGAATTGAAGGATATCCAGTCGGCGTCATCTGGTTCGACGCACATGGTGATTTCAACACCCCTGAGACAACTACGGGAGGCTTTCTCGATGGGATGGCAGCGGCAACCGCGACAGGTCGTTGTTGGACCACGTTGATACAAAGTATTCCAGGCTTCACAGCAATCCCTGATGAACGAGTGCTAATGGTTGGTGTGCGCCAGCTTGATGAGCGCGAACAAGTACTGCTAGAGCAATCACAGATTACGCTTCTCAAAGGCGAACAGATACAGGAGATGAGACTGCACAAGGTGCACAAGGACCTGGAGCAGGCATTGACCGTCCTGAACTCACGTGTTCAACAGGTCTACCTACATATTGACCTCGACGTGCTGGATACCAAGGTTGGACGAGCGAATTCATATGCAGTACCGGGTGGACTCACCGTCGAAGAGATGGAGCAAGCTATTACAATGATCGTTCAGCGGTTTAAAATTGCAGCAATAGCATTTACCGCCTACGATCCATCATGTGATCCAGAAGAAAACATCTTACGTGCGGGCTTACGACTAATGGAGCATGTTGTCCAGGAAGTAGAGAAAACACGCTTATATGATCTTAAAAGCGCATAATGGCCATACTATTAAATTTTTTGGTCGTTTTGCGATAACTGATCTTCCATAATTAGAGAAAGGCTTTTGTTGGGAACTTTATCTCGGTCAATAAGGTTCCTGCTAGTATAAGTATGCAGCCGATTATTGCGCGTGAGCTTAAGCCCGTTGCATTCCACCAGTAGTCGGCGAGTGCGGCAAAGACGGGCTCGCTGGCGAATATGAGTGCGACTCGGGTTGGTGTTGTGTATTTTTGAATGTGTGTTTGCGCGAGGTAGGCTAGCGCGGTGGCAAACAGGGCTGTGACGACGAGTGCGATGATGATTGCTGGTTGTAGAAGGACGTGTGGGCTAAAAACACGTTGCCAGGGCTCAGTGACTGCTGCCGCTCCACCACTAAGCAGGGCGACTGTTGCTAGCTGTATGACTACTAGCTTCTGAACAGAGATATTTGCCGAGAATTTGGCTGTGTACACGACTTGTAGTCCAAATGCGATGGCACATAAAAAAGCGAGTATGTCGCCTCGATTGATTGAACTCAGGTTTACAAATGCTAACAGGTAAAGCCCTATTGTGGCAAGACCGACGCCAAAGAGTGCAGAGAGTGTCGGTTGGGTCTTGAGGATAATCAAGGCCAGGATTGGAACCAATGATACTGACATTCCCGTTAAAAACCCTGATTTTCCGGGGGTTGTATAGAGTAGGCTAAAGGTCTGTAGGGCGTATCCTAGAAAGAGCCATATTCCTAGCCACGTGCCAGCTCGTACGACCTTTTTCCAGGATAGAGAATGCGAGAGATTGGTTTGCTTTTGGTATGTAAATGGTAAGAGGAGAAGTGCTGCACAACCGAAGCGGAGTGCTACAAAAGAGAATGGTGGGATCGTTGCTAGTGCATTCTGCACTAGGACAAATGTCAGACCCCAGGTGAATGTGATTCCCAACAGTACAATATCTGATAGCCATTTTCTCTTCTGTAGCATCAAAGATCCTCTTTCGTCGAAAGTAAGAAACCAGTATTCATGGAGCTATCAGATATAGTACAACCTTTAGACGGATGCTTATTTGCTGGATAGCAAACGTACGATGGGCGCAAAAGCTTCCATCTCTTCGTCGGTGACGATGTAGTAGGAGATGCCGAAGCGCTCTCGCCGTGCTAGCATCTGCTTGGCAATCTGCTCGGCTGAGCCAATAAATACTGATGGCATATCCAGTATTCTCTCGCTTGCTATCCCACTCCATCCTCTCTGTCGTGCTAGCTCCTCGATTCCATCGCGCTGGTTCTCGGTGATCATCAGTGTGATGACCATGCTGAGTTCGATCTCAGGGAAGCGTGCTCCTGCTCCCTGTCGCACCCACTCCAGCTTCTTTTCTACGGTTGTGGAAGAGAGCCCTTCTACTTCATCCTCTAATGCTCCGCTAGTGAGAGATGAGTTCAAAATTCCAATGATGTTCGCCTCGCGTCCTGCGATGGAGAGGATGCGTTTTCCTCCACCTCCAATTAAAATGGGGGGATGGGGTTTCTGAATCGGTTTGGGGAAACTGGTGAGATTTGTAATGGTGTAGTGCTTGCCTGTATAGGTCACTGGCTCACCTGTAAAGAGCCCCTTGAGGATGTGAAGTGCCTCTTCCATTCGGCTGATGCGTACGCCTGGAGGTTCAAATGTTATGCCAGATTGCTTATATTCTTCGTATAGCCATCCTGCTCCCAGCCCTAGCTCGAAGCGTCCATCCGAGAGGACATCCAGGGTTGCAGTCTCTTTCGCCAACACGACTGGATGTCGGTAATCGTTGTCGAGCACGAGGCTGCCGATTCGCAAGCTCGTAGTGGCATCTGCTGCGCTCATGAGGGCTGCGATGGGTGCAAATTGGTCGCCAAAAGGTTCTCGTATAAAGTGATCTCGTAGTAAGAAGGTTGCATAGCCTCTATCCTCAGCTTGTCGAGCTTTGTTGATCCATTCCTGGCGAGTTGACATCCGTTCGTTGATCACACCGAAACGAAATGGTCGTTGTTGTTTCATCTATCTCTCCTTAGTACTTAGCTCAGCTACTCTCACTTAGCGAATGTTTCCCATTGGATGGAAAGTGAGAGAGTTTGTCCAGTATCTAGCTAGACGCGAGCTTTGTATGTAATAAAAGAGTACTATATAGTGATGAAACAAACACTCCGATTCTTGCTTCCGAAATAGCTACGTATTGCGTGATTTCACAAGTTATATCTACCGCCTTTGTTTAAGGAAGGAAGCTTTGTATGGAAGTGAGAAGACCAACCGCAATAAAGTGTTGTGACGCGCGTTCAATGATCGAAAAGATTTAATGTTGAGCAATAAATATGGAGTATGAACTGTCGTTTGATTGTGCTATACTGTCGTCGGAGTAACGTGCTTAAGTACTTACGTACCGATAGGCGCGTGGGCTGGGAAGCGAATGGGGGGGAAGATGACAAGCAAAAATGATAATTGCGCTACACAAGGTATGCGTTATCAGATAGAATTGTTTTTTGTCGTGAGGCATTAAGCGTCAAAGATTACGCCTCGATGAGGTAAAAATAGTGAAAGAACAAATAACAGAACCTGTGTCAGGGGAGATTCAGTATTTTCCCACTATTCTCGATGCGATTGGCAACACTCCACTCGTACGGCTGAACCGTGTGGTCAGTGACATCTCGGCATCTGTCTTTGTGAAAATGGAGATGTTTAATCCGGGCGGTAGTGTGAAGGATCGCGTTGGGCCGAATATGATTGAGTACTGCGAGCAGAGAGGGCTGCTGCGTCCTGGCGGTACGATTGTAGAACCGACGAGCGGAAACACCGGACATGGTCTGGCCATTACCGCTGCTATAAAGGGATATCATTGCATTTTTGTGATGACCGATAAAGCCAGTGAGGAGAAACGGAGCTTGCTGCGCGCTTATGGAGCAGAGGTGGTGATCTGCCCAAGCAGTGTGTCGCACGATTCGCCGGAGTATTATAAAAATGTTGCTCATCGGCTGGCAGAGGAGATACCAGGTGCGTGTTGCCCCGATCAATACTCTAATCCTGCCAATCCTGCAAGTCACTACAAGGCGACCGGTCCCGAGATCTGGCACGCTACTAGCGGTCGTATTACGGCTTTTGTTGCTGGTATTGGCACTGGCGGGACTATCACGGGGACGGCCCGGTATCTGAAAGAGCAGAATCCAAACATTAAGGTCATTGGTGCCGATCCTCCTGGCTCTGTTTATTCGGGTGACATGCCTGGCCCATACAAAGTAGAGGGCATTGGTGCGGACTCTTTCCCCGCTAACTATGATCCTTCTGTTGTAGACGAGGTGATTCGCATCGATGATCGCACGTCATTCTACTGGTCCCGACGGCTGGCGCGTGAAGAAGGTATTCTAACGGGCGGCTCCGGTGGCACCGCGCTGGCGGCTGGATTGACGTATGCCAGGCGGCTCTCTTCTAATGACGTTGTGGTGATTCTGCTTCCGGATACTGGCCGTGGTTATCTGAGCAAACAGTTTAATGATACATGGATGCGTGAGAACGATATGCTTGTGCAGGCTGAGACCGACCAGCCAACGCTGTATGACGTTCTGACGTATCGGCGAAGCAGTTCGCGGAGTATGCCGCTCGTCGTCAGTGTACGTGCAACTGATTCGGTTGCCGATGCTGTGGAGCTTCTGCGCCGCTATGGGATCAGCCAGACTCCGGTCATGGAGGATGGCAAGATGATAGGGAGCTTGACCGAGGATCTTCTGCTGCGTCGACTTGCTAGCGGCGAGCCTCTCGATACCTGTGCGGTGGGCGAGATTCAGGGGCAACCTTTCCCCACCCTACCAGCAAATGCTGCTACCAGAGAGGCGTATACTCTTTTTAGTGATTGTACCTCTGCTGTGGCTGTTATGAATGGCTCGACTTTGGAAGGCATCGTTACCAAGAGCGATCTACTTGAATACTGGGCGCGTCAGCGCACAAGTTCATAGCATTTGTTTCCTTCCATTTCTCTGTTGGGGAGATGGAAGGAACACACCTGGTACAATCTTTGCTTATATCGAAAACCTTCTAGGATATCGGGTTATAAAGATGCATCCATTTGCATTTTATAGTAGTATATGTCTCGTAAAAGAATTTGGAAGCAACAATTCGCTATTAGAGAAGGGATAGACGAAGATATGAATGGCGATGAACACAGCTTTTTACCTCAAGCATCTCAACAATCGTCGGCTGATGCCAATACTCTGTATGCTCCCCAGCATCCCGCGCCTCTATCAGCTACTCCCTCGCAACCAAGAATATTACTGCCGGGTCAGGAGGCTGTAACTCCGGCGACATATTCAGATCAGACTATGCCCTTGAGTATAAATCCTTTTCCAGCTAATGTCTCGACTCTTCCTGCATTTCCTCCCTCATTGCCAAAGGCTGAACCTATAGGAGCTTCGATACTTTATCCACCTATTCCTGCCTCTCACCCAAATAGTGCTCAAGTTCCTCCGATAGCTTTGCATAGCCAGAAACACACACGTTTTTCCAGAAATACCTGGCTGCTGATACTACCAATTGGTATTGCGCTTATTGCTATTGTTTTTGGCCTGTTGGTCATTCCTGTGTCGGCCTCCTGGTTGCCACAAATTGCTGCTAAGACAGCACCCAAAAGCGTAGCATCTCAGCCTACAAGCGCTGTTCCCACGCTAATCCCTACGTCTGTTCCTACTCCTGTCCCCACGCCTACTGCTATGGATGCTAACGCGGCATCAGCTAACGGAGTCACTGTGACACCCAACAGTTTCGATATTCAGAATGACTGCCAACCCGATAACGAGTATCGCTGTACTATAACTCTTGCTCTTTCTTCTAATGCTGATAATGCAGTTTCGTGGTCAGCATCACTCAATGGCGTCGATCATGACTTTCATCCCCGGCGTGGTCGGTTAGAACCTGGGCAGCAGCAGCAGATCATCGTTTATCTCTATGAGACGTGTCCAATCGATGCTGAGTTTGATGTAGCGATGAAGCATCAACACCTCAATGTTCCTCTGCATTGTAATTGATAGAGTTCAGAGCGATGGTTTTTCCCTTGTGCTGTTGGAAGGTTATAGCGTAATATTGCAAGAAGCATTCCTTTCAGGGGAAAGAATGGTTCCTGGTGCTCCATTTCTCTACCCTCCACACATCTAAAAAGCGTTGTTTCTCTTGTGGAGGTATCCTTCTGTGCAGTTAGCGAACCCTGTCTATATTATAGGTGATGTTCATGGTCAGCTTCGACCTCTTGTACGTATTCTGCAACATGCGGACCTGCTTGATAAAAATCAAGGATGGTCAGGAGGTCAAGCGATTCTCTGGTTTATTGGTGATATCGTCGATCGTGGTCCGGATAGCATACCGGTAATGAATTTAGTGATGCGTCTACAGGTCGAGGCGGCGGCTGTTGGTGGACAAGTGGCGTGTTTACTTGGCAATCATGAACTCTTATTTCTCGCCGCGTATAAGTTTGGTCGGCGCTCGACCGGGCTCAGCAGTAACTTTATTACAAAATGGCTTCAAAATGGAGGGAATCGAGCTGATCTTGCCAGGCTGACGAAAGAGCATCTTCTCTGGCTGGCGGAGCTGCCTCCTATGGCGCTTGTTGCTGACACGCTTCTTATTCATGCGGATGCCACATTCTATACGCGCTATGGTCACTCAGTGGATGAAGTGAATAAGACTATTGGGGAACTGCTCAAGCGTAGCAATGCGTTGGCGTGGGAAGAACTGATTGAGGAATTTACGATGCGTGGAGTCTTCAATCATCAATACGCTGGCAATGAGCTTATCGACCGCTTCCTCGCTATTTTTGGGGGTAAGCAAATAGTGCATGGTCACACACCTATTCATGCTATGACAGGTGGTTTAGCTAAGAAAATTAACGCTCCTCTCTTCTATGCAAACAATCGTTGCATAAACGTTGACGGTGGTCTATCTTTAGGTGGTCCGGGTTTCATCTATCAGCTACCTGAAAATACTTCCGTGAATGTTGTTTTGCCCGGCGAAGTGGCTGATATATAGGAGGGATTGTCCATGACTGGCACAGGGCGGGGAGGAATAATGGGAGCAAAGACAGCGGTTTTCTGAAGTGTTGTATGAAGTGCAGCCTATCGTTACAATCCTCGCACAATACTACCGCCACGCCCTGTAACATATGAACAAGCCATTGCTCATCTTCTGCGAAGCTAACAAAGGGTTAGTGCAGTGATCTCAGTTGCTGAATACGTCTAAAGTCATCTGTATCTGCTGTGAGTAGATAACGTTGATAGAGAGCCTCGATTAGACTATTCCGATATATTTGTCTTAGTGATGATAGACTGGTAAGAGCTGCTAGAGCTTGTTCAAACAATTCTATAGCGTGGTTTACGTCTGCCATACTCTTTGTCCGTTTGTAACGAATCATCAATGTCTGACCCAGATCGTGTAAATTTTGTATGTATTTAAGTGTTTTTGGCTTACATAAGTACAAAGCCTCCTCCTGTATTGCAGTTGCTTTCTGTAAGTCATCATCATCTCTTAAGATTAAGAAACGTGCTAGAAGTGATGTTGCAAGCATGCTGTTTAAGTCCGACAAGTAAGCAGTGTGTGGTGGTGCACATGCAACTGCGTGTTCCCAAGCCTGAATAATACTATTCAGATCAGAGATCTGCTGTGACCGAAAGTAATTCTTCATCATGGAATTGGCTATAAAACCGATCATTATCGGGCATTTGGATTCTTCAATAGCGCCTCTATTTAGAAGCAAGTCCAAGAGACTAATCGCATCTTCAAGGTCCATTGTATCGTCCTCAAGATGATAGGAAGCTAATAGGCAAAAGAAGAGGCGTGATATGTAAGTATTCCTATCTGATGATGTTTCAGGAATAGAGTAGACACACTCCCTCCAGGCATGGCCAGCTCTTCTGAGGTCGCTGAGATTGTGTGTTTGTCTGGCGCGGATCACAAGGCACGAGGCGAGGTAGTGTAAAGAACGGACGAGACCAGGAGAGGCTGAATCGGTGTGTTCAATTAATTGTTCTGAGAGCCGTATTGTTTGTTGGAGATAGTGAATATCAGATGTACCGTTATAGTACAAAAAATATGTTCTGCAAAGGCTATATACACTACTTAACCAACCTTGTGATGCAACGGGAGCATTTTGCATTGCAATCTCTAATAATACGAATGCCCGTTTGATATCATCAAGGTAGCTCTCATTATAATATCTTCTGCGTAGTCCCAAGCTCATCAGGTTGAGCACGTATGGATCTGCGGGTATTTCTAACTGGTCTAGAAAATGCGGGTTTTGTGCAAGAGAGTGTTGTAAGTCTGTCTTCATTTGCTTATAGGAATACATTTCCACTAATTTTGGTGCCTTTCCTTCTATCTCTGGTATATCTGCTCTTTTGAGAGAGCAATGACGAACCGTTATACTTTGCTACTATGCTCTTAGAGCAAGTAGTACTGTGATTGCGTATCAGTTCCTAAAGAAAATTTTGTGTGCCATGTAAGGTATCCGAACGGATCTTTCGCATAATACCACAATAGGGTAAGATTGTTAATACTCATATTTAATGATATTTTCAGATATGAGGAGATAGCATCATTGTTACTCATAATTTGGGAGCTTAGGAGAAATTTAAAATAGTCAGGAGATACACTAGCGTGGGAAGAAAATAGCGTGTCAAATGCGGAAAAAGAGAAGAGTGACTACAAAGTATAGATAAACGTAAATGAAGAATTTCATAGCCACTCTTCGAAAAAAAGGTGTTTGAGCTGCCCGATGTAAAACTACGAGACCTTTTTGGGCTTTCTTGCTTATACTTACAAAGGTTGGAAGCAACGCAAGTGGGAACCTTTAACGATCCGCTTTTGGGATACTGAAATCGCTTTGGGAGCGATTGACCGCACTAAGGATAGCTCGTATTGAGGCATGCTCAATATTAGTATCGATGGCGGCTCCAAAGAAGGTGTGGTTATTGGAAGTTTGGATCTGAATATAAGCCACCGCCTGTGTTTCGGAGCCCTGGCCTAAAGAATGCTCAGAGTAGGAAAGAACCTGAAACGCGGCGATCTGGGCGTGATTGAGAGCATGGACGAAAGCATCTATTGGACCATTTCCCTGAGCGCGTATTTCTTGTAAGACTTCATCAACCAGGATACGAGCGGAACATTCGAGCACCTCCTGATTTTCGCTGTTGAGAACAGTTCTACTCGTGAACGACTCAAATTGTAGAGGTGATGCACGGAGTAGATATTCCTGTTTAAATGCCTCGAATAGTTCAGTGACAAGAATCTCCTCGCCACGTGTATCAGCTATTGTCTTAATAACCTTGCCAAATTCAGCATGCATCGCTTTTGGGAGTTGGAAGCCAAATTCAGTTTCCAGAATGTAGGCAACTCCTCCTTTACCGGACTGAGAATTGATGCGAATAATAGCCTCATAAGAGCGGCCTATATCTTTGGGATCGATAGGTAGATAGGGAACTTGCCAAAGAGCGCCAGGTTCTAGATCTTGAGCACTCATCCCTTTATTGATTGCGTCCTGGTGTGAACCGGAGAAGGCTGTGAAGACAAGCTCGCCAGCATAGGGCTGACGGATAGGGACTTCGAGACGAGTACATTTCTCGTAAATTTTCCGTATGGCCTCAAGGTTGCTGAAGTCGAGTTTTGGATCAACTCCCTGCGTATACATATTGAGCGCTAGAGTAACGATATCAACATTACCCGTGCGCTCTCCATTGCCGAAGAGCGTACCTTCTACCCGACTTGCCCCCGCAAGCAGGCCCAATTCTGTGGAGGCTACGCCAGTACCACGATCATTATGAGTGTGCAGGCTAATAATAGCGGTCTGGGGATTGCGGAGATGGCGTCTAAACCACTCGATCTGATCTGCGTGAATATTAGGTGTTGAGACCTCGACGGTAGCTGGTAGATTTAAAATAATCTTCTGTTCTACCGTGGGTTGCCATATAGCGACCACCGCTTCACAAATTTCAAGAGCAAACTCTACCTCGGTTGAGGAGAAGCTTTCTGGAGAGTATTGCAGCGTAATAGCGGTCTCAGGAACGCTTGCCACCATCTGTTTAATAAGTGTGGCTGCTCGCGTCGCTATGTCCACGATAGCGGGTTTTTCTAGACCAAAGACGACCTGTCTCTGAAGTGGAGAGGTAGAGTTGTAAAGGTGAACGATGGCCCTTTTAGCACCTTTGAGTGACTCAAAGGTCCGATAAACGAGATCTTCCTTAGCCTGTACGAGTACCTGGATAGTAACATCATCAGGAATGCGGTTTTCTGTTATCAGGCGGCGTGTAAAGTCGTATTCGATCTGAGAGGAGGCAGGGAAACCAACTTCGATCTCTTTAAAACCGACGCGTACTAAGAGATCGAACATCGCAAGCTTCTCTTCAACGCTCATTGGAATCGGGAGGGCCTGATTGCCATCGCGGAGATCGACACTGCACCAGGTGGGCGCGGTGGTAATTGTGCGTGATGGCCACTGACGATCGGGTAGATCGATGGGCGTAAAAGCTCTATACTTTGTGATAGGCTCTTTTTGCATGCCACCTTGCATTTTTGCGCGAGAAACGACGCTGCTTGTCTGCATATAAGACTCCTTCTAAGAAAAATAAATATAAGGATAAAGCCGGCTCTTTGTATTCAGCAGTAGTTGGCAACCTTATGGTATCTTCAAGAATATATCATACGATGTTCTCGTGTGTCGAAGCTACTTGAGGCGTTCTGTACTAACTCCATGATGGTGTCAAACAACAATGGAGTAAATAAGATATGATAGAGAAAGGAGCAGGTACTCATACCCAATCAAGGATATTTAGGTTGCATAGCTAAAAACGAGGGGGATCAATAGGTCATGTGCTACGATGATAATGCTCGTCCGCCAGTACCACCAACAGAAGGCGGGTCCGCTCATGGTGAGGATATTGTGCTCAAAGCTCCAGATGGAAGCAGCTTCTCTGCTTATGCCGGGCATCCTGACCAGCCAAAGAACGCTCAAATTATAATCTATCCAGATATCCGGGGGTTGCATCAGTTTTATAAAGATTTGGCCTTGCGCTTTGCTGAAATGGGCATCAGCGCAGTAGCCATTGATTATTTTGGTCGCACAGCAGGGCTTACTGCACGCGACGACAAGTTTGAGTTCTGGCCACACGTGCAACAGATGCAGATCAACAACATATTTGCAGATGTCAACGCGACTCTTGCATATCTACATAGAGACGGCGGCAAGGATCGAGCAACCTTTATTGTAGGTTTTTGTATGGGTGGGAGCCTTTCACTTCTAACCGCAACTGAGGATTTTGGGCTTGCGGGTGTCATTCCCTTCTACGCTGGTCTCAGTCGGGACTTTGGGGGCGCTGGTACAGTGCTGGACAGGGCTGGAGCAGTGAAGTATCCAGTACTCGGTCTATTTGGTGGTGCTGACAAGAACATTCCAGAAGAGCAGGTAAAGGAGCTTGACCAGAAGCTAGATACGACAGGTGTCGAGCATGAAATCACCATTTATCCAGGCGCGCCGCATAGCTTTTTTGATCGCCGTGCTGTTGATTTCGCGGAGGCGTCGACCGATGCATGGAGACGAGTCATAGATTTTATTGCTGCGCATAGTGCCAAGTAAAGTGATGCTGTAGCGCACAAACATAGGATGAGAAGCGTATATAGAGAAACTTAATACTAAGTTTCTCTATATACGCTTCTGGAGGAGTTGGGCATCGCCTTTTTGCATGGGAAGGAGTGGAAACGTTTCGGCATATACTTGACGGACCTGGAACCAGTTACACAGATATGCGACTGTAAGCAGGACAAAGAGACTATTACGAATGGCAACAGTCTCAAAAAAGCCGGCGGGTAATACAATATGCTGTGAATCGGTCACCTGAGAATAGAAGAAGAGGTAGATAAAAGTGGTGAGTAGGGATACAATGATCCAAATAGATGCCCATAAAGACTCAAAAGCACCTGTGTATGCGATTAGTGGGATGAGCCAGATGAGATATTGAGGGCTGAAAACTTTGCCTGTAACGATGAAAACGAGGATGAGTGCAATCATTGCTTGCGCGAGCTTGAGCTTGTTACGCCATTGTAGCCAGAGGGTATAAGCAACACCAAAGAGAAAACTGAGAGTAAGCAGTGGAGAGATGATAGTATTGAACTGGCTCACAATATTAATGGACCCAAATGTGTAAGTAATCCACCAGGACATACCGAACTCATGAGCAATCCAGAGGAGGGTTCCGCCAGTAGCCTCAATCTGTACCGGGCGTTGAGCAAAATAGCTGACCTGACTAATCACGGCATTGTTGAAGTTGTAGAGCGCAAATATTCCTGTTATTGCAAAAATGATGGCGAAAAAGAGCAAGCAATTGTGCCATTGCCAACGCTTAGCCTGTCGAAGTGTAAGCAAGAGTTGAACGGGTACGGCTTGTAGTGAAAGAGTTTGTGGAGGTTGATGGAAGCGATTGTTGCTTTGTTGTTCAGCTATAAATAGGGACGGTAGGAGTAGAATAGGATACAGTTTGAGAAGTACGCCAAATGCCAGTGTAATATAGGCGATAGTCCAGCGCTTCCGTTCGGCTGTGACGACGGCGAGGAGTGTGAGGAGCGAAGGAAGTAGATCATAGCGCATCTGAGCCAGGGCGTAGGCACCGATAAGAAGGTAGAAGGCAAAGGTTATGGCACTTCCGGGCGTGCCATAGTGTTGTATAACCCAATAGGTCACAAGAATGATGAGCGACATCATAAGCACAAAAGCGAACTGGTAGTATGGAATTGGGACCAGCAGAGGCAGTGAGAATGGAAGCAATGTAAGGGGAGGATATTCACGCGGGAGCATGTGAAAAGCTGCTTGTGGCGCTGTGATATTGAGAAATGAGCATTGCTGTGCTGGAAGCAAAAGAGTAGCCTTGCTTCCCAGCCAGAAGGTGAGTGCATAGCACTGATAGCGGGCGGGATCGGTTGTGGGCCAGAAGATCTGCCAGGCCGATCCACAAAACATCAGAATAGTTATAGTAATAATCAGGGTGTACCTGTTTCTTCCAGTCTGAGCATGTAACATATTTTGAAGCCGAACAAATAGATCTCTCATTATTACTCTCTTCTGTTCTTAATGTATGCTCTCCCATTTGACAGATTCTTAGGAGCGATGCTACAATCGCGAACAGCACTTTGCTTGCTTGAATTATTTTAGTACCCCATACAAGACGCATAGTAAGCAATAGGGGTAACGATTACGTCGAGGCAACTATCCTAAAGATAGTATGTTTCTATGAGGAAGGACAAGAGATGGATAGTAGAAATCGTAGAGAGACTCAGACTCTAAAGATTGGCGATAGTGCGCCGGATTTCACGCTCAAAACTGCGAAGCAGGACGACTGGCATCTCAAAGATTTTCATGGCAAGAAAAATGTCGTCCTGGCTTTTGTGCCTTTTGCATTTAGTGGCGTATGTTCGATCCAACTTCCGTCCTACGAAGCGAGCCTGGAAAGTTTGAGAGATGCCGATACCGAGATAGTGAGTATCAGTATGGATAGTGCCTATGCTCTTGATGCATGGGCGCAATCGATTCACACCACCTTCCCGATGCTCTCTGATTTTTATCCGCAAGGTAAAGTTGTGGATGCTTATGGTGTGCGCCACCCGGCGGGTATGGCTGAGCGCGCCCTCTTTGTCATAGACAAGGAAGGGGTTCTTCGGTATATCGAGGTACAGCATTCACCAGGAGAGATGCCAGATAACAAAGATCTATTTGAGGCTCTAGGCAAGATACAAGAAGAGAAATGAGGAGATGAACGTATGCGGCTTGAAGGCCGTCCAATGCGAGAGAGCATTCTGGTGGCGGCTGTACAGTTATTTGCGGAGTATGGTTATCATGCTGCACCGTTACGCGATATTGCTCGTATTGCAGGTATACAAGCAGCAAGCATCTATCATCACTATCCAAGTAAGCAGGCGCTCCTGGTTGAAATTATGGAAACCTATATGCAGCGGTTGATTGCGAACCTTGAGCGCATTCTGCTTACCTATGATAATCCGGTACAACGATTAAACGAGGCGGTAGCGAATCATATTCGCATGCATACTATGTACAAGGACGAGTTTTTTATCATTGACACTGAAATAAGGGCGCTAGAAGATAAGAATCGTCCTAGTATTCTTGCCTTACGAAAGAGATATGAAGTATTGGTTCAAGAGATTGTGCGGAATGGGATGGAGCGAAATGTTTTTCGTCAAGGCGATGTGAAGGTAGCATCATACGCAATTATTGCCATGTGTACTGAAGTTGCGACATGGTTCCGCCCTGATGGAAGACTAAGTACACAGCAGGTGATTTTGCTTTATTGTCAACTTATCACCGACGGTTTGCTTTCTCCGCCGCAAATTGGATAACTACCTGACTGTTAAAGTACCTTTTGACCATCGAAATAAGACAAGAAACATATGGCAGTCAACTTCGTCATACATTATGTACGGATAATGAAGGGATGATTTGCCATCATGGGAAGTAAACGCAGGCGGCATGCAAAGTCCATAAGAATCTCTCTATGGGTTGCTTTGTTGCTCCTTCTAATTCTAGGAAGTAGTGCTATTATTGCTGCGGCTATCCAGGGAAAGGATAGTGTCCCAAGTACTAATCATGTCATACAGCGTGCTTCTACTGTCGTTGCGTCACCTACTCCCTCTCCGACAGCTACCAGCACGCCTGATCTAGGGCAGACACCGACACCACTCTTTTATGAAGACTTTCTTGATAATAGCAAAGGCTGGGCGTTAACGAACTCTCCTGATTTTACGCGCGCACTGGATGATGATAAGCTGACGCTATCTGTAATAAATCACAATATTCTGACAGAGACAGTGCCAAGTAATACGCTTTTTGGGGATTGTACAGTTGATATACGTTTCACATTGCTCAAGGCGGATGCTAATGATAGCGTTGGAGTGTATGTACGCGGCGATGGTCTGCTGTTTCACGATTATCGTATAGATATTTTTGGGAATAATACTATAGCTCTCAGCAAGGAGTATTTAGATGCGGACAAGAAACCTCAAACTTTAGAATTTGAGAAAACGGCTCGTGTTGCTGCACTTGCGTCTGTAGGAAAGCCAAATATGCTGAGTGTTATTATGAAGGGTCCGTATATAATGTTGCAGGTCAATGGCAAAACGATAAAGACAATGGTTGATTCGGACTATACGCGAGGTCAAATTGCGCTCTTTGTAAATAATGGGCCGACCTCTGATGGGGTGACAGCAGTATTTAGTAGTGTGAAAATAACAGAGGCTCCCGATCAGTTACCTGGGCTGCCCGCCTCTCCTACCGGGACTGCAGTATCAAATCAGTGATAGGTGAGCTTGCTGTTTTTCACGAAGCGATAAGGGGAGCCCACCTAATCTTTGGAAGTATCTTTTCACCTTCCTCATGAAGAAGGAAATTGAATTGTTTGCTTTTCTCAGCGATTGGCCCAGAGCATACCACGCTTCATAATCCCTACTGCCTCTGGGACTGCAAAATCGCTGGCCACATGTCCAAGAGATGAGTAGAAAACGCGACCCTGTCCCCAGTGCTTTTTCCAAACGACAGGCATGACACATCCAGCGATCCAGGGAGCGTGTTCGCCACTAAAGGTCGTGGTTGCGAGCACTTCATTCATCGGGTCAACATGCATATAATATTGCTCAGAATGCATCTGAAAATCGTGCAAGCCAGCGGTGATGGGATCATCGTGTTTGACAATATTGACGGTATAATCAATGATATTGCCAGGATGAGCAACCCACTGTCCGCCGACCATAAATTGATATTCGGTATTATTGCGGAATGAGTCTGCCATGCAGCCATGCCATCCGGCGATACCAACACCACTCTGGACGGCAGCAAGCAATCCTTTTTCCTGTTCCTGAGTGATAGTTCCCATTGTCCATATCGGTACGATCAAATCGAGGGCAAGCATTTTAGAAGCATCGAGATAGCTATCGAGAGTCGTAGAAACCTCTACTTCATAATCATGACTCTGCAAAAATGGCGTGAAAATAGCAGCCCCTTTCTCCGGCTCATGGCCTTCCCAACCTCCCCAGACGATCAATGCTGACTTCATTGTATGCTCCTTGTTATCTGCTTCAATATATTCCTCTCTTCATACTACCCAGTCTTCCTGTTGGAAGCAAGCTCTATCTATGAATGCACCAGTTTTCGTTGCTTGTATAACGAGAAGCTCCCTCTTGAAGTGTCGTCTTTCTATATGTTACGCTGAAGAGTGCGTTGGAAATATCTTGATGAAAAAGGGATGGAATGTTCTAGAAAGAGATGGCTTACGAGCAAGTGAGACATCAAAATATTTTACGTCATGATCATAGTAGAAAGGCGAAATCGATATGTTTAGGCTAGATAATAAAATAGCGCTTGTCACAGGTGGAGGATCAGGTATAGGTCGAGAAATAGCACTTCTCTATGCAAAGCAGGGGGCTAAGGTGGTGGTCGCGGATATTCAATTGGAAGCGGCTGAAAGTGTTGTATCAGAGATTGGTTCGCAAGGTGGTAGTGGGCAAGCAATCCAGATGGATGTATCGAGCGAGGAACAGGTACAGCGTGTACTCGATAAGGTGGTTCAAGGAAACGGACGCCTGGATATTCTGGTGAATAATGCTGGTATCAGCCACGTTGGAAACATTTTGGAAACGAGTCTGGATGACTGGGAACGAATCATGGCTGTAAACGCGCGTGGCGTTTTTCTCTGCTCAAAGTATGCTGTCAAACATATGGTTGAGCAACAACCTCAAGGAGGTATTCTGGTAAACATGGCTTCCGTAGCGGGAATGATTGCAGTGGACCGTCGCTTACCATATAGCGCGAGTAAAGGAGCTGTGATAAGTATTACCCGTTCAGTCGCCATAGATTTTGTGCACCAAGGTATTCGAGCAAATGCTATCTGTCCTGGGACGGTGCACACACCTTTTGTAGAAGGGTATCTAGAAAGAAACTTCGCCGATACAAAAGACGAGGAACGAAAGAAGATGCACGCTCGTCAGCCTATCGGACGAATGGGTCGGCCTGATGAAATAGCTGCTGCTGCGCTTTACTTGGCTTCAGACGAAGCATCTTTTGTAACTGGTTCAACGCTTGTCATCGATGGTGGCTGGACGGCCAAATAAAACCCGATGAGGTATAGCTTAAAGAGAGCATACCTCATCGGAAAAAGAGGGAAGCTACAATGTCTGACGCGCAGAAAATCCGGATAGTACTGGTTGGCTGTGGTAGTATGAGCGGTGCCTGGCTGGATGCTGCTCAAAAAAATCCTATGGTAGAGATTGTTGGATTGGTTGATATTCTGGAAGAAAACGCAAGAAAAAAGGCGAGTGAATTTCATCTGGAGCATGCTTTAATTAGTAGCGATATTGAGACTGTGCTGAGGCAAACAACGCCTCACGCAGTTTTCAACTGCACAATCCCTGAAGCGCATTATGATGTCACAACGCGAGCGCTCAAAAGTGGGTGCCATGTATTGAGCGAGAAACCCCTGGCAGATTCTATGGAACAGGCTCTCCAAATGGCAGGCATGGCGAAGCGAAGCGGAAAGATAGTAGCTGTTATTCAAAATCGCCGCTATGATTCCAATATTCGGCGCGTCAGACATTTTCTAGAGTCAGAGAGCATCGGGTCACTCACGACGGTCAACAGCGATTTCTACGTTGGCCCACACTTTGGTGGTTTTCGCGAACGAATGAGGCATGTCCTTTTGTTGGACATGGCAATTCACTCTTTTGATGCTGCGCGCTTATTAACTGGATCTGATCCTATTTCTGTGTATTGCAAAGAGTGGAATCCCCGTGGTTCCTGGTACGATCATGGTGCGTCAGCAGTGGCTATTTTTGAGATGACAAATAATATTGTGTATACGTATCGGGGAAGCTGGTGTGCCGAAGGACTGCCGACGAGTTGGGAATGTGACTGGCGCTTTGTTGGTCAAAAAGGAAGTATGGTATGGGATGGTGGATTGTCCTGCCGCGCGCAAACAGGGAAGAGAAGCGAAGGCTTGTTATCGTCGTATCAAGATATAGAAGTACCAGAGTATCAATCGCAAGCGGTCGGTGGGCATGCGGGCTTGATACAAGAATTTTTGACGTGTATGCAAAACGGAACTCAGCCGGAAACGAATGTGGTGGATAACATAAAGAGTCTAGCGATGGTCCTTGGAGCGATCGAGAGTGCTGAAAAGGGGGCGGCGGTCAAAATCATGTGAGAACGGCTGCACAATGGAGAAAGAAGCAAGAAAGTGTATGCCAATAGTCAAAGAGACATTCTAGAGAAGTGCAGATTGTGGAAGTCTTTACGAAGGATTGACAGATGCTTATAACCGACCTATAGTTAGATGCAAGTCGCATGAAAAAAGTATGCATAGGCATAAAATGGCCGAATAGATAGGAAATGGTGACATCATTTTGTAGCTAGTGAGCTAGCGAGGATTTCAATGGCGCACAATGAAGAGATCAATGAGCGGCATAAAGGTATTGAAATTCGGGTTGAAAAGATAGCTGACGATCAGTATGATGGAGTTTTTACATGGAACGGACGCGAAATAAAAACCGATCCTGCATATGATTATGCTCCATCACCACAAGAAGCTATTGAAGGGGCAAAGGGAGTGATTGATACTCTCCTCAGATTAAGAAGAGAAGGTATCTATGTAGCAGAAGATAAAGAGTTGCAGTAAGTACAGCGTAAAGATTGAAGTCTGGATAGAATAAGTCAAAGGCGTCTCATAAGAAGTTTATGAGAAGCCTGAAGGTCTGAGATAATTATAAAAGCAGGTAAGCATCGTTGAGCATTGCTAAATCAGAGAGATGCCCAGCAAACAATAGTCTCGCCAGTAAGGAAATCCGCCTGTGGTCCAGCCAGGAAGAGCACGATGCGAGCCATATCTTCAGGGTGAGCAATTTTTTGCAGCCGTGAAAGTCCTTCCTCGTCTGGAACCGAGCGTGTAGCCAGGAAGCGACCTGTATATGTAGGAGCTGGAGCGATGCAATTCACATTCACCGAGAATGGTCTTAGCTCTTCAGCCAGGCAGCGTGTATAGTGAGATACAGCCGTTTTAGCGGCGGCATAGATAATACCAGCCTGTACAGCTACATGTCCAGCGAGAGAGCCTACGTTAATAATTTTGCCGGATTGACGCTCGCGCATATGGCTGCCCACATACTTGCACATATACATAGAGGTAAGAATATTGCGTTCTATGACTGCGCGAATATCATCGGGAGAAATATCAAGTGCATCATTAGGATCGGGTCGTGGTGTGTGAGCGCCGATGTCTCCTCCCGCATTATTCACCAGAATATCAATATGCCCGAAAGTAGCTACTGCTTGACGTACCAGATCGGCGGCCTGATCGGCATTTGTCAAATCTGCGGAGAGAAACGTGGACTGCCGTCCTAAAGCGTGGATCTCTTCTACCACAGCTAATCCCGAAGGAGCCTCACCGAACTCGGCAGCGGAATTGACATGAACATCATGAATGATCACATCAGCGCCAGCTTGAGCAAATTGTAGAGCGTAGTGACGTCCCAGGCCGCGACTAGAGCCAGTCACCAACGCAATTTTTCCCGTCAAATCTTCCATAGCTTCCTCATACCTCATTATATCAAATGGGAGCCTCTTTTCGTTGCTTCATTTGCAAGTGTACTGAAGGAGAATGATATCTGTCAAGGAGAGCCTGGATAGTTTGAGCATAATTGGATATGGATTGTCAGCGAGTTCCTGATAAAGATAAATTTTCGTATGCCGATGAGTTAACAAAAAGCGGCTAGCCAACGATACCTATAGTAGATGGGTGTATGTTCCCAGCGAGACTCTGGTATGTGTGAATTTCACCTTTACATTGATCGTATTGGATTAATGGATATGAAGGTGACCTATGGAAGGAAGGTTTCAGAATGAAACTGTTGAATCATCGAAGGGGATGGAGTGCGGTGGTTGGTATTTTGTTATTGAGCATGATACTGGCGGCCTGTGGAAGCTCTAATACTGGTAGCAGTACCGGTAGTAGTGGCGGCTCCTCAGCATCATCTAGTGGCTCCTCGGCCAGTGGAAGTGGAGGCAAGGGATGTAAAAAGGTAGGTGTCTTGTTGCCGGAGACAGCCAGCTCGGCACGCTGGGATAGTAAAGATAAGCCAGCATTGACAGCAGATATCGCGGCAGCCATTCCTGGAGCACAGGTGCTCTACAACAACGCATCAGGCGATCCCGATCAGCAGCAAACGCAAGCTGAGGCTGACATCTCGAATGGTGCTTGTATTCTTGTTGTAGCTCCTGCTGACAGCCAGAAGGCAGCAGCAATTGTTGCCAAAGCCAAAGTAAAGGGAATTCCCGTCATCTCATATGATCGACTTATCTATAGCAACGACCTGAATTATTATGTCTCATTTGATAATGAAGCAGTTGGGAATCTTCAGGGCAAATACATTGTTGATCATTACAAAGATTACACCTCAAGTGGTAACAACGCAGTGATGATCAATGGCGCGCAGACAGACAACAATGCACTGCTCTTCAAACAGGGTGCACTCAGCCAGTTGCAGCCACTTTTTGACAAAAAGACACTGAATTTGAAGTACAACACCTTCACTCCTAACTGGGACAATCCCACAGCCCAGACAGAAATGGAAGGTGCACTGACCAGTAACGGAAATAGCATCCAGATCGCATATGTTGCAAACGATGGTATGGCCAACAACGTCATAGCGGCTCTTAAAGCACATAAACTAAACAAGAAAGTGCTGGTCACCGGACAGGACGCAACCGTCGCAGGTATTCAGAATATTCTGACGGGTGATCAAGCAATGACCGTTTACAAAGCCATTGATAAAGAAGCAAAGGCTGCGGCTGACCTTGCCGGAGCAATCAGCAATGGAACCTCTACAGACTCGTTGACCAATGGTAAAACGGTGAAAATTCCAGTAACAGGCGGTACCAGCGTCCCTTCAGTCCTTGAGCAGCCAGTTGCAGTAGACAAAACAAACATTAATGACACCGTCATTAAAGATGGATTTGTAACGAAGGCTGATGCTTGTAAGGGTCTTCCTGCAGGTACTGGTGGCGTCTGTTAAGTTTGTTGAGCACCACTGTTCTCTAGAAGTAATAAATGTCTTCAGCTTGCCTGCTGAATGAACCAAGGTTAAGCTTGATGATGAAGGCTTCAGAGAACATGAGTTACGGATCGCTCCCTAGTACTGTATCATCAATAGTACTGGGGAGTATTTAATTTCTCTCATTGAGACGTAGAGAAGAGTCGCTTTTCTAACTTCAAATGTATAGAAAGAAACTCATAGAAGTTAAAGCAGCTCATATACCATTTTCTTGGAGGTTCCTGTCTATGGCGAACGGTGAAGTCCCAGCGGGAGGTAGTGTACCATCTTCTGGAATTGGAGAAATAGCGAAGAGAGAGCCTTTGCTACGTATGGTTGGACTTTCAAAGACCTTTGGCGCTGTACGCGCGCTTACCGAAGTAAGTTTTGAGGTCTATGCGGGCGAAGTAGTGGGTTTAGTGGGTGATAACGGTGCTGGAAAATCCACGCTGGTCAAAACAATTTCTGGTGTTGGACCAGCCGACGAGGGTGAAATTTTTGTAGAAGGACAGCCTGCATCTATTAGCAGTCCACAAGCTGCCACTCGTCTGGGTATAGAGACAGTCTATCAGGACCTTGCCCTTTGCGATAATTTAGATGTAGTCTCTAATCTTTTTCTAGGTCACGAAGAAGTCAGCCCATTTGGGGCACTGCGTGAGACCGATATGGAGAAGCGCGGATTAGAGGTTTTGCGAATACTCGATGTAAAAATTCCTTCATTACGTTCCCTGGTCGCATCGCTTTCAGGCGGACAGCGTCAGTCTATTGCAGTTGCGAAAACGATTTTGCGTAATGCAAAGGTTGTATTGTTAGATGAACCCACGGCTGCCCTGGGTGTAGCTCAGACTCGCCAGGTTCTTAATTTGATCAAGCGCTTGCGAGAGCAAGGCTTAGGCGTTGTTGTAATCTCGCATAATATGGCAGATGTTTTCGAGGTGGCAGATCGTGTCATTGTGATGCGCCTGGGAAGAAGAGTGGGAACATTTGATGTAAAGAACACTACAGCCGAGCGTGTTATTGCATCAATTACAGGTGCAGAATTTGGCGGCAGAAGTATAGAAGGCGCAAGTGCGAGTAGTATATCAGGAGGAAATGAGCGATGAGCGATATAATTGAGAAAGATGAGCGAACTTCTTCCTCTGGAAAGCAAGCGCCAGGTGCGGGAACGGTAGAAGTTCCTAGCTACATGCCTAAGCAATCGTTAGGACAGTTATTACGCACGGATCTTGGCTTTCTTCCTGTCCTGTTTACATTGCTACTGATCGTCATTTTCTTTACAGTCGTCAGTAATGGTGTCTTTCTGGAGCCAGGTAACTTTTCTAACCTGATATTGCAGAGCGCAACTTACGGTATACTCGGAGTAGGAGTTATTCTCGTACTTCTGCTTGGAGAGATCGACCTTTCTGTCGCAGCCGTCAGTACGCTATGCGCGACTCTTATGGCTGTATTGACAGAACGTATGGGATGGTCTGCCGGGCCAGCTATTATTGCTGCGCTCTTAACTGGAGCGCTAATAGGCTTAGTAAATGGTTTTTTTGTTGCGATCTTGCGTATTCCTTCATTCATAGTAACTCTGGCAGCTTCCATTGCATACTCTGGTTTATTGCTAACGCTGCTGGCAGGGCAAAGTACCCTCATTATTCGAGATAACTTTATTGATTCAATCGCGGGAACGCCCACAAGTTATCTAACGGATGTACTCGGAGTTGGCTTACCCACGCTTGCCGTACTTCTCTATGTTGGTAGTATAGTATATAACTATATAATACGTAGAAGGAATGGCCTAAGGACGATATCACTCACACGCCTGATAATTCAATCGGTACTGTCGATTGCAGTTGTTGAGGGCGCTGTCATATTGTTTGAAAACTCCTTTGGCGTACCGTATTCGGCTGTGCTTCTGTTTGGATTAATTATAGTCCTCTGGCTAATTATGACCCGGACTCCATTTGGGCGGCATGTTTATGCGGTTGGTGGAAATAGCGAAGCGGCTCGGCGAGCAGGTATTGGCGTTGTAGGTATACAACTGTCAGTATTTACCCTGTGTTCTATGATAGCTGCTATTGGTGGTATCGTCGCCGCCTCTCGTGGACTGTCCGTTGCCAGTCAAATTTCTCCAACCCTTCTGCTTGATGTTATTGCTGCTGCCGTCATTGGAGGTGTGAGTCTATTTGGAGGTCGTGGTTCAGTCTGGGCAGTTGTACTAGGCATGCTCATTATCGGTAGCCTGGAGAATGGTCTGGCGTTGAAGAGCCAGGGTACAGACGTAAAGCAGATCATAGAAGGTCTGGTTCTGGTACTAGCCGTCACTGCCGACGCAGTTATTCGTCGAGTTCAAGCCCGAAGTAAGAGCGGTCGTTAACAACACTCTGTTCTAGTGTGTGCTCATACTACATCTCTTGGTCATATGGGCACACAAGTCGAAATATTCTCAGTAGAGCTTTTTGCTCAAGTTTAATTCATACTGTTTGTGATCGTTTTGTTGGATATCACGTCTTTTACTTTGTTTTATGAGTAGAGCGTGGACCATAAATACGATCTGCCATGTTGTTTACAGTATCAAGCACTGTTTTGAGAACAGGTTTGTTACGAAAAAAAATAACCTCGCCAGGAACATCTTGAAAGGCATCTTCTGTGATGTTGAGGCCCTCGTAGACGAGTAGGAGAAGGTGGGCGCACCTGGCGGCTCGCACCTTCTCTAGTTTTCTACGCAGATACTCCGGGTGCCAAAAACCGACCAGCTCGATCAAAATTTTACGTTGTTCTTCCTGTTCATCGAGCAAAACGAAGTCGGGTATCATAACGGTATCGCCAAGTAAAAGAACTTCACTTTCACGCAAGAGACGCCAGTGACCGCGCTTTGAGCCTATCTTTTGTTCGAAATCATGTGCAAAATCAGCCTCAAGACGACTATCAAACATGCCTGAACGTTTGAAATGTGACTGTAGCGAGCTAGTGGAGTCCAGGTAATAGAGCATCTCTCCACGGCCCTGGGGTGGATAAACATGGGCACGCATCTGCCACTGCTCGCAGAGGAGTAAAGCGGGGAGAAAGGCGGCGAGTTGTCGTCCGTATCTCAACGTGGAGGTAACGAAGGGCGAGATGGGGCCATCTAGATCAATTCTATAGCCACCGTCTTGGCGTGCTTCGGCGTTGAACATCAGCTTGAAGAACTTTATAAACTTCCACAAGTCTTTATAATTATCAGCAACTTCAATAGTGATATATGATGCCCAGTAAAGGACACCACGGGCTAATTCCAGATTGTAGCGGGCCAGGAGTGATGTTGGAGTCCATGCAGGTCCACTTGTTGTAAGCTGATAGGAGGCATGGCGGTCTGCAAAAAGTAGAGTATCAAGTTGATCTGGAGCTAGATCAAGGTCATGCGAAACCTCTTGAAGGATATCCTGGCGTGTTACCTTATGTAGAATGTCAGGATGTTGGAAGACGGGACCGTATGAAAATACCTTCTCGCGCAAGAGAGTAGGCGGAAGTGGTGAGGTAGTTGGAGTAAATTCTGCGTTATCTAGCAAGACCTTTGCTATACCTCGAATCAAAATGTAATCGGTACGTGCACCTTCATATGCCTCTAGCGCTTCTTCCCAGGTCTCTTGTGATTGGCCGGTGTGTTGCTGAAACAGGGTAATTAATTCTCGTGCGGTTTGTAGGAGAGATGGATCGTGCTCGTTCACCATCTCTATTGAGACGTTAGAACCTTGCATGCGAAGCCTGGGTCTAATTAAATCACTTGTCAGCATTAGCGGTTCTCTTTGCGAACATGGCGGCGTTGCACTTTCCCTTCCTCTATAGTTTTGCGGGCGAGGACTTCGACCAGCACTGCTTGAAGAGGCTCTTTCTTCCGCAAGATACGTCCAAGACGCTGAATGTACTCACGTTTGCTGGAACTTCCACCGAGAACGATAGCGACTTTAGCTTCAGGTACATCAACGCCTTCGTTCAATACTTTCGATGTTACAATAGCACTATAGTGGCCCGATTGAAAGGAGTCGAGGATATGTTTACGCTCAGCGACACCAGTTTCATGAGAGATAACTGGGATCAGGTACTTCTGTGCGATAGCATAAGCGACGGAATTAGATTCAGTAAAGATAAGAATACGCTCACTATTGTATTCATGAAGTAAGTGTTCGAGGGCTGCAAATTTTCCCTGGCAGCTATTGACAGTTTTCAATAATTTTTGACGTGCGAGCAATGCGCCACGTGCTTGAGTATCAAATGCCGAGAGGCGCATCAATTCGCGAAGCCAGCCCGGTCCATGACTACGGCGCAAGCCACGTTCGCGGATAAAGGCTGTGTAGATCTCGTAAGCAGCATCGTAGGTAGAGCGCTCTTCGGGAGTAAGATCGACGCGAATACGCTGAGTGCGGTACTCGGCGAGTTGCTTTCCAACAAGCAGTTCGATGCGTTGAGTATAGACGATTGGGCCGATTAAATCATCGAGTTGCCAGCGATCGCCAGTTTGTTCGTATTCCTCGGGATAGGTAGCTGTGAGTCCGAGACGAAAGGGAGCTGGCGACATAAGAGCGGTCTCTCCCCAAGTCCTGGCAGGTAAATGATGAACTTCATCGAATATAAGTAGTTTGAATGTATTGCCGTGTGCAGCAATAAGGTCGCCAGCGGAGTGATATGTTGCGATAGTAAGAGGAAGGACGAGCTTTTCGCTATTGTAATACACGCCTATTTCGGTTTTGAAGGCATTAGTTAAGATAGCATACCATTGATATAGGAGATTGAGAGTGGGAACGATAATAACTGCTGACGAATGAACGTCAAGGATTGCATGAAGTGCAACAAGAGTCTTCCCTGAACCTGTTGGGAGAACAACGCTCCCTTTTTTATCTGCTTGCTTCCATGCATTGAGAGCCTCAGACTGATAATCATATAATTCTCTTGAATCAGAGAGCTTAAGCTTCAGGTGTGACCAGCGAGGAACAGAACTGTGGATATGGTGTTCTCGGAGCCACGGTAGGACAGATTTATAGTGGTACGCCTCGCAACGCCAACGATGTTTTACAAATTGAAAAGGAGGAGGGACTGGCGTTGTCTCTTCAGTATTTTGAAGAACAAGTGTGCCGCCCTGGAAGAAGATAGAAGAACTCATAGGCATACTATAGCAAAGTTATAATTATTTGTCTACTCTCTAACTTTAGGAAGCAGTGGGTGCAAGACTCCATAGACCATAATTTCCTGTGCATTGGCCTGTTTGATCAACGTTGCAATAATTACCTGCTAGATTGCCATCAGAGCGTACGGCCCCCTCAAAAAAGACAGGGCTATGACTCGCATTCCCTTTTACTGTTAAGAAGATATGCTGTGAATTGTCTAGAACGCCAGTGAACGGCTGTGACATATGCAAGCCAGTAAAAGAGCCTGTGATACGCTCGTTATTCTGGCTAATCTTCATAAGAGACATCTCTGTACTGCTATCAGTGCTAAGGTCATGAACAGTGCCTCGATATGTGCTCTTGATATGAGTATAAGAATTTGCTTCTGACGGCGATGGCTTTGAGGTGGGAGATGTGCTCAAAGGAGAGGCATGGCTTGAGGCAACGGAAGTAGTTGTATGATTATTTCTCATGTACGACCAGAAGCTCAAGCCACCACCAACAATGATCAAGAAAGCCAGGCAGAGAGAGATAAGCAGGACACTTTTTCCCCGCTGAGGATAATGTACTTGTATCTGTCGATGAGTTGCTTGATGGGTAGACTCAGGAACATCGAGAGATGTATTTGTATCAGATACTTGAGCATCAAGCCCTGCCATTGGTGTATTTAGAGCGAGCCAGAACTCCTCGACCGTCGAAAAACGGCTTTCCTGGCCGATAGACATTGCGCGTTCAATTGCTTGAGTAACATGTGCAGGCACATTTGCTACTATGTCATTTATAGGTACAAGGGGATCACCTTTTTTGCTTGCCAAAGTGGTTGTGCGATGAAATGAGTCTACGGGAATAGTACCGGTCAGGAGGGCATAGCATGTTGCACCCAGACCGTAGATATCTGTGCGTGGGTCGGTCCCATAGCCACTATACTGTTCGGGAGCTCCATAGCCTGGAGAACAGTGACGTATGGCTGTCGTCGTCGCATCGGTTTCATATTCCTTTGCAATGCCAAAATCAACGAGAACTGTACCTTTTTCTGCATCTTGCACGATGATATTAGCAGGTTTAATATCGCGATGCATAACAGGTGGTTTTTGATGATGTAAATAAGCGATTGCTTCGACGATAGGTTTTATAATGGTCAGCACTTCAGACAACGCAAAGCGTCTACTTGGTTGCTGACGGCGTAGAACTTCTAAGTTAGGACCCTTAATATATTCAAGGAGCATAAACTCCTGGAAACGACTAGAATCTTCGATGACACGATAGAAATGGGGCAGTGAGGGATGACTCAGTTTTTTGAGAATCTCTCCCTCAAACTCAAAACGGATCTTCTCTTGATGACTTTCATAGTGAAGTTCTTTCAGGGCGAATAAAGCTGATGTTTCGTTGTCTTGCGTATCAGAGACCTGTAGATCGTGTACAAGATATACAGTGCTAGATCCACCTTCACCAAGGATACCTTCTATCACATAACGGTCCTGAACGATAGCTCCGAGTGCCAGCGGCGTTCTTTGTTTCTGCATCTTACTTTACTTTCTCGTAGAATTGCTGTCCTTGACCAACTTTAGCGAAATGCAACAAGTTACAATCTACAGCTCCAAGAATACCGCTAATAAATGACAATGGATGTGTTCCAATCTGTATGTTTGTAAACCCATGCGGCGTCGTCTGTTGATAAATTGACGCAACCATGACTGCCGTCAAAATTGTAAGAAGTGTTGCCACTGGCATCTTGATGAGGGAATTGAGTTCCTGGTCCGAACGTAGCGCGCCAGGGGGCGTCATGAATAAAGTAACCGCCGTAGTGGTAAAGGATAGCATAGCTAATAGGTGTATCAGGGAACCAGTAAGGAGAATCTCTGGGTTCATCAGACTTAAAGATAACTGGTGACCGACGATCTAAAACGCTCCATATTCCAGGAAGAGAAGGTAAAGCCTGACGACCTGTGGCTATGTAGTAGGAATGTATCAAGTTTCCTGCCTGATATAAACGTAGAGTCTGCTCTGCAAGAGAGATGACGAGTACCTGCTTTTTCTGAAGTTGATAATGATCTACTATCTGAAGATCACTTGCATGCCTTTGATTATAAGGAGTTTTGTCATTATAGTTTGCTTCAAATGCATGCAGATTAAAGAGAGCGTTTTGTGCCTCAAGAACGACAGCTTCCAGGCCAGTAAATGTATGAGCGCCCTGCAAATCGAGATCAAGTGTTTTGCCGATCCCATCATTCATATAGCCATTGTCAAGAGCATAGTCATGACTGTCATAACTATCGTGATAGGGATGACTTTTAGCCCAAGCATCTACCTCCTGATGGAATTGTTTCACGGCGAAGTGTGCCTGACCAAGGATTAAGTCATTGCTCATCGATGAAATATCTGCATCCACCTGTTTAAAGAAGTTCAATTTATCGCTTATTGTCTGCGCGTTTTCCTGAGCAATCTGATCAATGTTGAGGCGCTTCTGGTAGGGAGTAGGATCGATGTTGTAGGTTTTTAGAGTCTGGATCTGAGCGGTGAACACATTTAGCTTAGAAATGCTTACATAAGGGAAGGATTGAATTGAGCTTGCGACTATTTGCTGGTATTGAACATTGAGCTGAGTATTTAAGTTCTGGAAGTCAATGGGTTGCGTTGCATTATTAAAGATTTGTAAGTCGTTTTGGTACTGAATTTGCATTGCACTTACATCAATATGTGCGGCTTGCATTCTATCAAGTGAGTCATGGAAGTCTGTGAGCTGTTTAAAAGTTGTTTCCATGAAATAAAGCGATGTAATAGCATTATTGGCGCTCTGGCTAATCTCGCTATAGTCTCTGGCTCTATGCGCTGATGAAAGAAGAATTTGATTCTGGCTGAATTGCTGCGAGAAGTAGTGAGTATTTCCAACGGGTTGTATGTTGTGTCTCGAAAGAACAATTTGAAAGTTTTGCATATCGCGCTGTGCAAGTAGCTGAAATTGTTCTGTTGTTGTTGTAACAATTTTTGAAACTTGTTGTTGTAATGCACGGTATTGTTGAATTTGGTTTTGGTAAGAGGAAGATGTAACTTGTGTGGGAATGTATGATAAAAATGTATAAGTACTATCGATTTGTGCTTCCTCTACAAGTACAGAGCGCAAAGAAGGTGGGGGTACGCCATCAGTCAAGGCGTTTTTAATGAGACGGTCCAACTGTATTTTTTGCTGTTCTACCTGTTTCTGCACAGCGGTTTTGTTACTGTGTACGAGTACTGCGCTGATACTCAAGAAGAGAAGTACCGAGAGGACTGTTCCACAAATAAGCTGTACGAGCAACTTCTTTGTGAAAAATTTCTGTGTCTGCTTTGGTGCAGAGACTCTTATTAAATCTGATGCTGGCTGATCTTCGAATATTTGTAAAGGATGAGGCTCAGTTGGCTTTAGTGCTGCTTGCTGTTGCGATGCTTGTAAATAAGCACGTGACGACAACCGAGAATTTGCTCTTATCGTGGCATCAGAATCTGCGAGAGAAAGCTTCACAGTAGCATCTGAGTCCGACTCCATCTCGTAGGACTGAATGTACCTGGGATCTAGCTCTGTATGACATTGTGAGCAGTATTTTTGCGATGGAGTGACAACAGTGCCACATTGTTTACAAAAACGAGGGGGAGAAGAAATCTGCACCATTACCCTTATTCCTTAGCTTGTATCTGGTGTGAGCCTTATTGCACCACATACCCCCAGAGATAACAGAGGAGGCATGTGGTGCAGTGAAACCGAGTAGATTAACCATTACCCTGAACTGTAGAGTTGGCAGAGAAAGGTTTACGCTGCTCTACACCCGCATTGTCTGTACTTACCTCCTGGTATGTATAGCTATTATCGGACGTAGGGCTGAGATAGCCAGCTTTTTGTACTAACGCTGGCGCATCGCCGACAGTTGCGATGAGAACCGGCGTAAATGCCCAATTGTCGGCAGGAACGAGTCCACCAATTGCGCGGCCCAGGGCTCGATGTTCAGATTCTACAGTAGCAATCTGCCCCGCGATCTGTGCCAGATCTGGTCGACCTAACTGCGCGAACTCTAGGATAGCGGCGAGGAATGCCGAATCGAAGACGCCTTCAAGCTGCTGCTGTGTTGCAATAAAGGTTTTCATGTCAGTGAAGGTTTTGGCACCTTCTGGAAAGCTAAATTTATCGGCCAGAGATTGACCGCCATTAGCCGTGAAGAACTGCTGATGGATCTGCTCTTCGACAAGAGCAGCTTTGAAGTATTCCAGGTTGCTGCCACTCAGACCGAGCTTATCTGCGTTCGCGATACCATTGCTATAGAACGTAACTGCCAATTGTTCGGCAGTGCGAGCGACTGTTAATATAGACACAATCGAATCTGTCGTTGGACGTTTAGAGGTATAGCTTTTTGCATAAGCCAGTCCACCAGTACTGATTGCAGCAATGCCAGCGACTCCAGCAGCAGCTCCTCTAAGGAGATTTCTTCGTGACTGAGCAGCGGAAAAAGAAGCCAAGAGATTAGCCGTAGCGATATCTTTTTGTGTAGACTTTCTCATAATTAAGACCTTGATGTCCCTTCTTGCACGTTCATACGGATGTTTAGACGTATGAGCATATTAACAAAATGTAAAGTGATCACTAGATGGAGCCATTACTCTTAGCCTTCTCTGACGAGCTGGTAGAAATTGGCTTTTACAGAGCTGTTGTAATCGATGATACATAGAACGTATCTATGTTGGGCCCATCATCAATCATCAACTCTGCTTTCTAAAAGAGGGTTACGCCAAATACATACAGATGGATTACATCTTTCGTCTTTTTCTTAATTTTTAGAAGTTGATATATACCTTATGCATCCAATTTAGGAAAAGTGACGTATAGGTTTTCAGTGACGAGAATATAAGAATGGAAGGAATACAAAGATGGGCAAGCGAGGCTTTGTGAACATAGCTGTGCAACGTATATTGTTGCTATGCATTATGTCGATCCCAGTCTTATTCATAATTGTTCAATCTTCACCTGTGGCAGCAGAGACTCCCGCCTTTATACGCGTTGTTCATGCTTCTCCAGATGTTGGAACCGTAGACGTTTTCATGGATGGCAAGAAGTTACTAAGTAGTTTTCAATATGCAAGTGTTTCAAACTACTTACCGCTTCCTTCAGGCCCTCATACTATTAAGATAGCTCTAATCGGTAAAGGCATTGGCGCTCCAGTAATCACACAAACCCTTCCGGTAGATACAAGCAAAGCATATACGATAGCGGCGCTGGGTATGCAGGCTGACAAAACTCTTTCGTTAGAGGTGTTTGAGGATGATAACACCGTTGCTGGAAATAATGCGAAAGTGCGTATATACCATCTGTCTCCCGGCACGGGTTCTGTAGATGTAAGTGAAAATACACATAAAGTTGTGGGTGACATAGTATACTCGCATGCTAGCGACTATATTTCTATCCCAGCAGGTATATACATCTTTAACGTAGCTGTAACGTCTACAAACGCGAGTATTCCGATTTCTACTCAGCTAGCTCCGTGGACTGTGACTAGCCTGTTTGCAATAGGACTGCTGAATGGTAATCCACATCTAAGATTTGTCACAACGCAAACAACTGGAACACCCGCGCTCCCTCAAACGGGAGGTGGACCTGTTACTCATACTGCTGAATCACTACATTCTATCGTGTGGTATCTAGCTTCTCTTGTATGCTTACTGATTTTTGTTGTTAGTAGGAGTCGTTGCTTGATGAATGTATGGCTGAAGCTAAAAAGAAGGTAAGATTTTTTACATCTTGATTATTAACATAACTGGTATAAGAGAAGAGTATCATGCAAGAGTTCGAGAAGGGATCATATAAGAATGTTCAAGAATCAACCCTTGTCTCTTTGTCTACAGAACAATCGAGCGACGAAGCTTTAATCAAGGCTATTGCTGGAGGAGAAACCTGGGCGTTAGAGGCACTCTATCAACGCTATGCACGTCTTCTCTACTCGCTTGTCTATCGTATGATAGCTGATCATCAAGTAGCTGAAGATCTTTTGCAAGAGGCGTTTTTGTCTATCTGGCAACGAGCGGTCTCATACTCGCCCAAATTGGGAGCCGTACGTAACTGGCTAGTTTCCATAGTTCATCATCGTACTATTGATCATTTACGTTACGTAAGACGCCGGGCAATATTAAAAGAGGCTACCTGGGAGGAAGCGGAGCGAGACGAACGGCTTGCATTGCCCGATGTATGGGACGAAGCCTGGCGAACAATCCAGAGCGAAGTATTGCGATCCGCGCTCATGAAAATTTCTACTGAGCAACGAATGATGATAGAACTGGCCTATTTTCAAGGGTGGACACACAGTGAAATTGCAGAAGGGTGTAAACTTCCTTTAGGAACAGTGAAGGCTCGTCTAAGACTCGGCTTGATACGTCTGAGGAAGGTGTTGGAAGATATGGGAGTGCATGAATTATAGGTAAATAGCAATCCTTTGACATGTAAGCGAAGATATATTGACGAGACGAACTACAATAAGGTGAGAAGAAGGATGCATACGGCTTTAATCGATAGAGAGAACTTCATAAGATGGAATGGAGATGTCGGATGAACTGCCAGGAATTTGAAGAGCTGTCAGGCGCTTATGTGCTTGGTGCTATTACGCCTGAGGAGCGCGAGCTAGCGGAAGAGCATATTGCTGAATGCCCCCATTGTGCTCAGGTAGTGCGAGAGCTTCAACTGTCAGTGAATGCACTTTCTTTGTCTGTACCGATGGTAGAGCCATCGGCAGCGTTGAAAGAACGTATTTTAGCCAGTATTCAACCTGAAGTAACGACAATAGCGAAACCTGTACACAATCTAGGTCAGAAGAGGTCTATTCCTCAACGTCGATCGCGCTGGCAGAGATGGAGTACTCAAGTATTGGCGGTAGCAGCGCTTATTCTGCTCGTCTTACTGAGTGGTATGACGGCGTGGAATATTGCATTGCAGCAACAAGTCAGTAGCTTAACCATGAATATCTCTCCTGTAAACTACCCTATTCGGAGTACTAATACGAGCATGGGAGCGACAGGTAGTCTAAAGTGTTTTTCGGAGCAGCATCTTTGTATTCTAACAATGCGTGGGCTGCCGGCACTAGAAGGAACAAAGGTCTACCAGGGTTGGTTATTACAAGGCAAGCAGCCAACAAGCATAGGCTTATTAAATGTTCGTGATGGTGTGGCCAGTGTAGATTTTCAGGGAAACGTGAGAGATTACAATGCTGCTGCCGTAAGCGTAGAGCCAGGACCAGCTGCAAGCAAGGACACTCCTAAAGGCCAGATCGTAGCTATTGGTAATGTAAAAAAATCGACGTCAAAGTAACGAGAAGAAACGAACTGTGTGTAAGAAGGAGGATGATAAATATCAGGAATAAAATTTAATAGCTCGATTAAGCATTATACACAAGGTAAAAAGATCCTTGGGCGGAGCGTAGAGACAGACGTTTCGCTCTTTTTGCATATCAAAAGCAGAACAGAAAACGTCTCTGCTGATCTTCTAGAAGAGGAAGTTTTAGAAATGTATCCGATCATTGGTATTCCATGTCGTGCTGGTGTACGAGGAAAGACGAATAGACCCATGTATTACTCTAATAAATCTTATGTTCAAGCGATTGAGCATGCGGGTGGTGTGCCTATGCTTATTCCAATCATGAAAGAACCAGAGAGTCTTGCTACTCTACTTTCTCATGTTGATGGCTTGTTGTTACCTGGAGGAATTGATATACATCCAAGTAATTATCAAGAGGAAGTACATCCGGCTCTACGTGAGACAGATATACAGTTAGATGAATTAGAGTTGGCATTAGTGAACTGGGCGATGCAGCAGGACATTCCTACACTTGGTATTTGCCGTGGATTACAAATGATGAATGTAGCTTTAGGAGGTACGCTCTATCAAGATCTAAGGACTGAATATACAGAGCCTACATATTCAGAAAATTTACAACATGCAAATTGGGATTTACCAGTTGACGAAATTGTGCATTCTGTGCAAATCGAGTCAGGAAGCCTCATGAAGGAAGTACTTGGTGTGCGAGAAGTTGCTGTCAATAGTTTGCACCATCAAGCGATAAAAGCACCTGGAAAAGGTGTTTGTATTAGTGGAAGATCTGAGGATAATGTTGTGGAATCAATAGAGGTACCTGGACAGAACTTTATGATCGCTGTGCAGTGTCATCCAGAAGAGCTTTATGTGGAGCAACCAGTATGGAGTCGTCTTTTTAAAGCATTTATCGATGCGTGTATCTGGAAGAAGTGATGTATAACGAAAATGCAGAAATGTTAGGATATTCATTTATAATTGGCTTCGTGTTGAGAGCATTGGTAGCTTTTCTGTATATAAAGAAGAGCATTGACGAGATCATCAGTGTTTACTGATGATCGAGTATTCTATATCAGAGGGAGTTTTTATGTTAAGCGTGATCTTTGTCTGGTCCTTTGATGATCCAGAGTAGAACGCCGATGTGAAAGACGAGTTTTGCAAGGAAAATGAAAGGTGCGTAGAGTAGGACGCGTGGATATTCTCGAATAGTGGTTTTCACTATAATTAGTGTAATTCCAAATGCAATGGGGAAAAGCATAAGGGCGTATAACAAGGGGTGGTGTAAAGCAGCAAGGATCTGGTTACGTTTTGTCATGCCTGGATGCAGAAGCTTAATGTATAGACCGGACATACGACCGAAGAAATAATTGTAGCGTATAAAAACAAAGAAGGAACTTCTTCCATGATTATGAAGCACTTTAATGGAGGGCTGATATATAGTCTTGTATCCCAATTTCATCAAACGGTAACAAAAATCAATATCCTCACAGGTGCGTAAGGTTTCGTTAAACCCTTGAGCCTCCATAAACGCCTGACGTTTGACGCCCATACTTGCAGAACAAATCTGGATCTCCATACGCTTGTTTATTTGACAGAAGGCGAAACTGCTGAAATCCACGCATTGGGCGAAGAATGCCCTTGATTTGCCAGCGATCTGTCCCCCAACAGCACCAACCTCTGCACTTTGCAGTTCGCGTACATTTTGTTCTATCCAATCGAATGCTGGTTCACAGTCATCATCCAGAAACAACAGATACTCACCTGTAGCGACTTGTGCACCTATATTGCGTGCCGCTCCGGGATAAAGGCGAGTAGGCGTCTTAATTGCAGTAACAGCCCATCTCCAAGTCAATGTATCGCTCTGCTCGCCGACAGCAATAATCTCAGTAAGTTCAGTTGGATAATTCTGTTGTAGAAGTCTAGCGAGAACTGCCTCAATAAGATCGGATCTAGTAAATGGGATGATAATACTAACACTAGCTGTATGCACAAAAATATACCTTTCAGAGACGTAAGTCAACATATATAAATTGTAGTAACAGTATCTTTGTTTATTATAAAAATAGGCCCAAAGTAAGTATAAAGAGACGATAAACATAATTGAAAATGTCGATTGATTTAGAAAGAAGATTTAAGGCTCTTGAATAATAATATTTTGTGTGAGTTTAAAGCAGGCTAAAAGAGATGAAAGATTTGGAAGGATTGGTATACTTTTAAATAGGAAGATATTATTTGCATAAGACTTACCGGTATGATTGAGGAAGAGCGTAATGAAAGATATACAACCTCAGCACAATTCCAGTGCTCAATTTCAAGCTTTTCTTCATAAGGATATTTTTGAGCATCAGGAGATACACGAAAAAGATGGGAATAGGATATCACTATCTAATAATAGACTTGATCAGCAGTATATATTAGCCGATGTCGAGACGCTTGAACTACCTACTATTGCAAGTTTTGATGAAACAGAAAAAGGAATACCAATATCAGAGAGAGAGACAATCGAGACTCCATTAGTAGGTAGTGTAAATATGAACCCTAATGGGAAGCTACTAAGCTCTAAAACTGGTGAAGATTTGCACATTACAGAGTATGATACTATTCCAATGATGATCCTCAAAGATATCTCAAATAGGAAAGGTGATGAAGCTCCTATAATGCAATCTGAGATATCTGGAGCTGCTGGAGGAGCAGCCGTCGTTGGACTTGGAAACGTTCTGGGAAGTGTGTTGAAGTTTGGCTGTAACTACCTTCTACAGGTTGGATTTGGAGCTACGCTTTACGGGCTCTATTCTGTCTGTCTTTCGATGATAATACTTGTCTCTTCATTGTGTAACCTTGGCCTAAGTGATACCACTGTTCGCTACACTGCTATTTATTGGAGTAAAGGACAGAAAAGTGCTCTAAATGGACTGCTCATATTTTCTACTTTGATAGCGAGTATTACAGGACTGCTGGGAGCACTTTGTATTCTGCTCTTCTCATCTCTTCTCGCCAGCATCAAGCAGGAACCTGAACTAGCACCACTTATGCAGTTAATGACACCAATGGTGCCATTATTATGTATGCAGACTGTGTGGTTTGGAGCACTTCAAGGGTTAAAACTGTTTAGATGGCGTGTTATCTCCGAACGTATCTTAGCACCCACAGTTCTTCTTCTGTTAGCGCTTCTATTTTTCTTTTCATCTCCTAGCATTTTTAATATTGCGAGCGCAACAATTATTAGCACATTGACAGGTACATGTGTCAGTGCCTATTTTCTCTATCGAACTATAGTTTCTACTTTAAGGAAGTACACGAAAAAATATGAGATTCGTGAATGGATGAGTTTTGCGACATTCAATTTTTTGACTTCAGTAACTGAAGTTATTCTTGAATCAATTGACACGTTATTACTAGTTCTTCTTGCTGTAACTGACTTACAAATAGGACAATATAGTGCGGCGATAAAAATTAGTGATTTTATTGCTATGCCGCTTTTTTCATTGAATATGATGTTCGCACCGACTATAGCCGAGCTCTATAGTCGTGGAGAGAGGCAGAAGCTTGGAATAATGTATCAGGTAGTAAATAAATGGACAATTACACTAAGTTTACCATTATTTCTTGTTGCAACACTTTTTTGCAAGTCACTACTTCAATTATCGGGAGCAAGCTTTGTGGGTGCATGGCCTTTACTAGTGGTATCAGCGATCGGAAGCATGGTTAATGCTGCAACTGGAAGTGTAGGTTACATGCTACTGATGACTGGCCATCAAAAAGTTTCTTTTTTAAACTCGATTTTATCAGTTATACTTAACATCATTTTAGGTGTGCTACTTATCCCCAGGTTTGGTGCTATGGGAACTGCATTAGGTACTACGATCACGCTTGTCTTAATGAACATTGTACGTTTTTTTGAAGTACGTTTCTTATTGAAACTCTACCCATACAACAGGGATGTACTAAAACCCTTAGGAGCGGCATGCCTAAGTACATTGTTAGTGGAGAGTAGCTTGCACCTTGTTAGCGATGTATCTTTGCTTGTACGTCTATGCTTAATCCCTGTATTTGTAATAAGCTATGGGGGGTTTCTTTTTCTCTTCAGAGCTAGTCCCGAAGATGCCATTGTGTTGAATACATTAAAAAAGAAATTTCTCAGGAAGAGAAAGTAATTTCCGTACCTTCGATACAAATCGAAGATACGGAAAAATAATTGGTCATTAAGTATTTCGTGTACTCCAAACTGGATGCAGCTTGATAAACTTTTGTAAAGCGTAGAAGCCAGAAAGTTTTTCCCCACCTTGAGTAATGCTCATACCGTCTCTTTCTCTATTAATGGTGTACCAGAAGATATGTTGTATGACTCGAGATGCCATTGCAGACTGTGCTGTAGCAACGATGTACTGTGCTTGTTGTTGTGGAGTAACGATACAGCGTGCACTTTGATAAACAGAGCTAACATTCCAACCGATTTCTGTAACCCAAATAGGTTTGTTTCCATCTCCATGTTGGGCCATAACGTTATGAATTGTTTGCCACTCCATATCAAATGAGGGGCGGTCTCCAATAGTAACGTCTGGATTTGCGTTACAGATGTAGTAGTGGAAATTGGCAAAATCGAAGTAAGAGCCATAGTGGTTTTCGTAAAGCCAATTCATATAATCGTGAATATGCGTTGTGTTAACCCACCAAATACTATTCATACCGACGCGAGCATTAGGAGAAGCAGCTTTAATAGCAAGGTAGGTTGCCTTGAGTACAGGTCCTACAAAGTCTGGTTGACGACAAGAAACGGATTCATTCCAATTACCTGTCCACAGGCTATCAAATTCTTCGTTTCCCACTTCGTAACTTTCAATATAGCCATGATTAGTGTGGTGGTTGTAGCGATGTGCAACAGCGCTAGCAAACGTTGCCATTGCTTGAGCGTCGGGAAGTAAATGTCGGTGAGCACATGCTTGATGTAATGCCCAATCTGGAGCAAGCTGAAGAGGAAAAGTTAGATGTATCCCATTGGCATTTGCGAGTGCAACGGCTGTATCAAGTTTGTGCCAATCGTACTGACCTGGCTGTATTTCAATATCCTTCCAGTTCAACTGATAGCGTATCCAGTGTACATGAAGTTCCTTTAGATAATTAATGGTTGTTTGATCAAATATAGTCAGTACAGTGAAGCCATAGGGCGCATCAGTGTCATTAACAAGAGATTTTTGTGGCTCTCTTGTGAGAGTAAAGACATACCAGGTAGATAGTAGCATGAGAACTATTCCGATCAAAAAGAGGGGAACAAGAAACTTTGGTCGTAGTTTACTTAGAGTTTGATACAGTTTAGAAGAACCGAAATTAATGTTGCTGGACAAAAGAAGTCCTTTCTTTGTTATATATATGCTTAAATGCTCCAAGTACGATGGGAACGATATTCATCTAGTGTTTCCTGATACACCTGAATTGTTGCTCTAGTACAAGCTTCATAGTGAAATGGCTGTATCTGTTTAGCACCTAACTGTCGTAGACGGTTAGATAGTGTGTCATCAGTAAGAAGCTGAGCGATGGCCTCTGCTAAAGGAAGAGCATGTGAGCACTCGGTGCGAAAGACGGCATCTCCTGCAATTTCTATGCTTGCAGCCTCGGGACTTGCTACAACAGGTGTTCCACAAGCCATAGCTTCTAATGTAGGTAGCCCTTGTCCTTCATGTTTTGAGGGAAAGACGAGTGCGCAAGCTCCGGCATAAAGAGGTCCCAGGTCCTCTTCCGAAACCCAGCCTGCCAGATGAATGCGTTCTCGATGGGGTGATGTTTCGATTAGTCGTACTGCTCCATCGCTAGCATAACCTAAACCGCCAGTCAAAACCAAGTGAAGATCAGGGAAACGTTCTGCTAGCATACAAAATGCTTCGATTAACTTTTCAACGTTTTTTCGGGGCATGATGCGTCCAACATGTAAAAGATAGCGTTGTCCATAGAGAGTATGCATAGCTGCAATAGCATCATGAGAAATGTGCTTGGATTGTAAAGAAGGGCGTAGTGCATGATGGATTAGACGAATACGTTCGGATGGAATTGACCAGTAGGAGATAAGTTCTTTGTAAGTTTGTGCTGATATTGCAATGATACGATGAGCTCGCTTTGCCTCCATACGTTGAAGGTATTTATGATAAAGTCTTGGATAGAGAGAAGATTGTTCAGGTACTTTGATAAATGCAAGATCATGAATAGTCATTACTAATGGTCCGTGCCAGCTTATAGGTGGTGCGAAAGCTGGAGCATGAAGAACGTCGGGTCGGACTTGCCGAAGTACGGCAGGTAAGTATAATTGATGTTGGACAAGAATACCACGTTTGGATGGCAATCTGACAGGTTGAATACGGATGCTTGATGCTAACTTTTGATAATTGTCGGGTTGTCCCGTGATGACAGTATATTCATTTATGTGATCAACTTGTGCAATTCCATAAAGTAAGGTCTGGGCAGCAAGAAGCATACCTCCAGGTTGATATTCTGATGTGACCAGATCAATAGCTATGTGCATTAATACTTGCCTTTCTATCCGAAATAGGAGAGCAGTTTAGAACTGACCTTTTCTACTATTATCAGAATGCTTCCTAATAATAGGTTCTGTTCACGAGCTATTACTATGAATCAACTCTTTTTTAAGAGAACGGCGATAAACGATGCTACCTAAAGCTAGCCCAGCTAGCATGCAAAAGAAAACTCCTCCCTCAACATCGTCAAAAGGAACATCAAGAAAGCTTGTAGTCATTGTTGCTATAGCAGCAAGCATTGCTGCAAAAAGAGGAAGGCGTTGCTCGTTATTTGCTATGGAATAGTTATATCCACAAAAAATGATAAGACTTAGCAGAAAGGTTACTCCTAAAACCAACCATAATATGCCACCTTCCACTCCCCATTCGAGATACTGATTATGAATACTTATACCATGTTGATTGAGTTGAGTAGCTGGACTAATAATCAAGCGGCTATAAAAATAATGAAATTGCTCAAGCCCTATACCGATGAGAGGATGAGCAACAATAATGTTAATGGCTTCTCTCCACAAGAAGAATCGGTTAGATGTTGATGTATCAGAGTGAATGAAGTGAGATAGGATAGTGTTTGGGAATACTGCTAGTCCGCTAAGAACCATTACTATAAATCCAAAGAACAGTTTAAAGCGCTTTGTGATCATAAGTCCAATAAAGAGCATAATCACTATAGCGATAAGCGCGCTACGCGTGCCCGATCCTATAAGAGCGAAGATGGTTGAGAATAGCATGAATATTCCAATAATGCGGTCACGACGGCACGTTCCCAAAAGGGCACATGAGAGAGAAACAGCAAACAAACCAGTAAGATAAATTCCAAAGGTTGCGGCACCATCAAATGGCCCAACTATGCGTCCTCCATCACCTGTTAAAGCAGGATTTTGATTGGGAGAGAATAACAGTGGAAGCGGGATTCCAAAAGCCTGAGCCAGGCTAATAAGATAAAGCGGTATATTACTGATTAAAATAGAAACTAGAAATGATGATATATTGGAGATATGATTTATCAAAACAGTACCACAAAAGAGTGCGAATAAAATTGTTAAGAGATTATACAATCGCTTATTAGCTCCAAAGATAGTCATATTGGAACTTATTTCAGGTACATGAATAAACGATATAAAGGCGACTGACAGAAAAAGTAAGGCAAGTACGTGGGGAATTGTCAAACGAATTTTGGGGCGAGATAAAAATATTAGAAGAGCGCATAGAAATAGTGCTATCTCGACAGGTCGTATTGTGTGTCCTGGAAGAGGTATTTGCAAAGATGGAATACCTGCGCATAGAAAGACAAGTAGAACTGTCAACCAGGGATAGAGGATGATTAGCCATAAGATAATGAGAGCAATAAGAGTAGCGCAAGCAATTAATGGATAAGAAAAGAATGTGCAGAAAAGCATAATTGTACAAATGATAAGAAAAAAAAGTGTGGAGAGAAGGAAGTATTGTCTAACAATGTACGCTGATTGCCACTGATCTTGTTTCAAAGAGATCAGTAAAATCTTCTGTAGACTTTCCTTTTGTAAAGCTGTTAATAAATTGCGCTTCATTCTGTACCTTTTTGTGTATGTGCACTAACTTAAGAACGGGAGAAATCCTCTTACTCTTTGTACTTGTTGGTTTGCTGCTCAACGAGTGGAATGTGTGAAATCTGACTGGTGTTTTGAGTGGTCGTGGAACCCGATGTAGTGATTCTCATATCAGTCCTATTTGTCAAAACGGTAGAAGCTTCTGACCATGTGGGAGAAGAAAGATTTTGAGCGTTTTTAACTGCTTGAAGGGTAGCTGGACTTATCATTTTCTCAGCTAGTTCGTTCTGTACTGGTAAAGCAAATTGATGATAACGATTGGAGTAGAAATAAGACTTATGTTCCGGCTTCTGACGATTTATGATCACCCCAAGAGGAGTACAAGAAAATCTATCTAGAATAGTATAAGCTTTACGTAACGTCATAGCATGCTCCTTGCCTGAATCGATAACTAAAATGGATGAATCGACAGAAGCGGCCAGGGCCAGAGTGTCAGTAGCGTCATTTAATGCTGCTGAATCGAGAATAATAATATCGACAAGGTTTGTATAGTCTGTATGAGTAATGTCTTCGGTTGGCTGAAGTACATAGTTTAGAAATTGCTTCATGCTGTGTGAAAGAAGTATTGTGCCCGACGTAGTAGATGTTGAACCGGCGGGTAAGAAGTAGAGATTGGGAATGTGTGTGTTTAATTGATGAAGCCAGGAGTGAACTTGTGTTGTTATCTCACCTTGAAACATGCTGATCTTTTCTAAAATGGAAGTTAAACTGCTTGTACTTGAACTCTTGAAGATTTGGTTAAGTGAAGCGTTGTGTAAATTAGCATCAATGAGTAAGACACGAACATCAGAACGTGCTAGCGTTACAGCTAAGTTAGCTGCTACTGTTGATATTCCAGATTTTCTACAAAGACCTGTTACAAGAATTGAGTGTACGTTTTGACCGAGAGTTATTGTATTCAAACTGATGCCTATAAAAGGCTGTTCAAGGATAGTGTTATTGATAAGAGGAAAATTGGTAGAAGATGAAGGCTGAGAAATGACCTTACAAAAAGGAATGCTTCCAAGTGACTTAATATGTGCCAGTTGCTCTACATCATCATCCGTCTTAATGCTAGTATCAATCCAATCTAAAAGCAATACAAATACTATCATAGTTAAACTGCTCAGGGCGGCGGCTGCACCAGTATTTAAAAGTGTTCGAGGACTGCTTGATACATTTGGAGGTACAGCAGCTTGAGCAATAGTAAGAATACTAGAAACTTGAAGTAGCTGTTGTTGTACTTGGTCGTAGCTCGTTAATAATGAGTCATAACTGACCTGGTCGCTACTCAAAACATCGTTTTGATGAGCGATGCGATCTTGAGTTGCATGTGCATCCTGGAGAGCAACTAATTGAGCTTGATCTGCGTAAAATCGCTGTTTTGCTGTTGTAAGATCCGTATGAAGCTTTGTCGCAACATCTTTGAGATGTGTTGTTTCAGTATCAATCTGAATTTTAATGAAAACATCAACAACAGTATTTGTGATAGTAGCTGCTAGTGTAGGATCTTTAGCTGTTCCACGCACCTGAATAATTTGTGTGTTGTCTAAAGGGGAGTCACTAATTGCAGCTTCGAGTTGATGAATTGTGAGCTTTGGTATATGTTGAACAGCCACATGTAAGACGGCTGGGCGATTAATAAGTAATGCGTAACTTTGCGCGAGTGCTTGGTCGGTAAAGACATTGTTATTATTTGTACTTACATCATGGACTTGTATAAGCGCTGAAGCTTCATATGCTGGAACTGTAGAAATATTGATGATATATGTTAAAAAAGTACAAGTGCTTATAATAAGTCCAATAAGCCATAGCCAACGCCGAAGTACAAATGCGTAGTGTTCAAATCCTGTATTGATGAACATGTCATTTTTACCTTTCATTACAAGTCATTTATCTCTTTTTATTCATGTATGATATTATAAATTACCAGACAAAGTATATAACGAATATACCAAGAAAAAATAACTGAGAAATTTTAAAAGATGCGTATAGATATATTCATATATAAATATGTAAAAAACGTAACCAACATAGAAGATAATTAACAGTAACTCAACAGAGAAACAACTCGCTCTTATAGAGATGAGTAGTTATAATTGCCCTATAAGTGATAGATGAGTTGGAAGGGATTTAATTAATACATGAATATTCTTTTTGTGGCCCCATATCCTCCCTCAAGAATACGATCTCGAAGCTACGGTTTCATTCAACATCTTCAGAAGAGTCATACCATTACTATCCTTTCACAGGTCGCGACCAAACAAGAATGGAATGACATAGAAACTCTGCGAAAGCAAAAGCATGAAGTGATTGCTATTGCAGAATCGAGAGAACGATCAATTTTGCGTGGCAGCATCGCGCTTTTAGGAACTTATCCAATTCAGGCTGCATATGCGCGATCATCTCATTTTCTTCAAGCAGCGCAGAAGCTTTGTGAGCAACGAAATTTTGATGTAGTACATGTAGAGCATCTACGTGGTATTGCTTCTATGGAGCCATTACTAGAAGAATACCCGCTTCTATGGGATGCAGTTGATTGCCTTTCTATGTTGTGGGAACAGATTGAGCGAGTTAGTACTAATAGAGCAATGCGTATGTTTAGTAGCGTAGAACGTGTAAGAACAGAAAAATACGAGACTCATCTGGTGAATAGTAAAGCATCTATTAGTACTATATCAGCGGTGGATCGTGACGCGATGCTTACGCTTTTAGTAAAGATACATCCAAAAGATAGAATCAGTAATGTTGACCGATCTATAGAAGTTCTTCCCAACGGGATTGATCCGGATTATTTTTTTCCTACACAAGAAAAGTATCGTCCCTACAATATAGTATTTTCCGGGAAAATGAGTTACCACGCGAATGTGGCTGCGGTGCATTATCTTTATCATCAGATTATGCCTCTTATATGGAGAAAGCAGTCATCTGCGACGCTTACTATTGTAGGAAGTAAACCTCCAAAGTCGATCCGAGATTTGGCAGCCGATCCGAGAGTTGAAGTGACCGGATACGTTGACGACATCCGTCCTTATATTCGGTGCGCACATATTATGATGAGCCCAATGGTTTATAGTGTAGGACTACAAAACAAAATACTAGAGGCAATGGCGCTAGGAACTCCCTCTGTTATATCTCTTCAGTCATCAAAAGCACTTCGAGCGAAAGAGAATTGCGATATGCTAGTTGCGAACTCTGCGAACGAATTTGCTTACAAGGCACTTGAGCTTATGTCTAATAATTCTTTGCGTACAGCTATAAGTGCGCAAGGACGTATATATGTGAAACAGCATCATAATTGGCAAAAAATTACGGAGAAATTAATTACTATGTATCAAGGATTAGCTATGTAATGAAGCGCTGGGATTTAATAGAGCATAACACTCAGCCTATTAATTTAAAGATAATAGAAATACTTATGGATAGTAATGTTATTAGAAGATTAGTATATAAAAACAGACGATTATATTTTAAAACTACTTAAGGTAAAATAGTATGTATCTATAAAACAGAAAATTATATGAATTTTGTACGTTTACGATAAATTAAGTAAGTATCTATACTGATTTTGTAATCAAAAAAGTAACTTCTCGAAAATTTATGTATTTATGTTGTAGTTATCTTGCTAAATGAGATATGCCCTAGAAACCAAAGTTAGAAAGTAATTTAAGGAGAAGAGTTTATGAACAATGAAACAGGACGTCTCAATATTGCATTGCTGACAGCATTAGATGCACAAGATCAACGGTCGTGGTCGGGAACACACTATTATCTTGCGCAATCTTTACAGAAGCATTGTGGTGAAGTATCATATATCGGCCCTCTTTCTGCATTTCGTGAGATGCTTGCGGGAAGGGTTACTCATAAAAGTGCTCAATTATTTTTACATAAGAATTATGCATTTCGCCACACACACGCGGTTTCAAAATGCTATGCTAAGGTAGTTGAAAAAAGACTAATGGGACAATCATTTGATGTTATTTTTGCTTTAAGTGGATCTACAGAGATTGCTTTTTTAGAGACTAGTATACCTATTGTTCTGGTAGAAGACGCAAATTTTGCAGTACTTTGTGGTTATCATCAGCACTTTTCTAATCTACTTAATTTCTCAGCTTATCAAATAGACGACATCCAAAAGCGAAGTATCAGTAAGGCAAAGATAATTCTTTATCCGACAAATTGGGCAGCAAGAGCAGCTATCGAAGTTTATCATGCAAAAAAGGAGAATACGCACGTTATACCGTTTGGAGCCAATATTGAAAAAATTCCGATGAAGGAAAAAGTATTTATGAAGCGGCAATCTAATCAATGTCGATTACTTTTTGTTGGTGTTAATTGGGAACGCAAAGGCGGGGATATTGCTCTGGAAACGCTTATTATGCTTGAGCAGTTAGGAATTATGGCTGAGCTCATTGTTTGTGGATGCGAACCTCCCAGAGGCGTTTTGCACTCAAGGATGAAAGTTATTCCCTATTTAAACAAAAATGATGAGAGTCAACGTAGGAAGCTAGAAAAATTATATGCTCAATCAGATTTCTTTCTTTTGCCAACCAGAAACGAATGTTTTGGTATTGCTATGTGTGAGGCCAACGCCTTCGGTTTACCTGTAATAACAACTGAAACAGGAGGTGTTTCTGGAGTGATTCTTGACGGAGAAAATGGTTTTTTACTTCCATATGATGCCAGAGGAGATGCATATGCTGAAATTATAGCTAAAGCCTATCGAGATGTTTCTCAATATAACTATCTAGTGAAAGCGAGTCGTATAGCCTATGAGGAGCGTCTTAATTGGGATGTTTGGGGAAAAGCTACGAAAAAAGTCCTTCTCGAGGGATTTGTGCAAAGGAAGACTCAGCCAGTAATGCCAATAGAAGTATCTAAATACGGGTAAGAGGGGATATGTTATGTATAGTAGATATTTAAAGCATTGCATTGTTTTTATAGTTTGTTTCGATAGTACTTATGTTAAAGTGGATGGCGAAGATTGAGTTGTTTATTGTGGAGGAGGAAGATAAGGGTGAGAGTGTATAGGAAGATAGCGAGAAAGTGAGAAAGAGTTGAGATGAAGAATGCACTAATTACTGGCATCACAGGGCAAGATGGAAGCTATTTAGCCGAGCTACTGCTGAAGAAAGGATATCGTGTGTATGGAGTAGTAAGAAGGGCGAGTACATTTCAATACGAGCGGATAGGACATTTAGTAGATGAGATAGAGCTTATTAATGCGGATTTATTGGATCAGCTGTCACTCATACAGGCATTACGCCGTTCGCATGCAGATGAAGTGTACAATTTAGCGGCAATGTCGTTTGTTGGAACATCATTTCAACAACCGGTGGCGACGGGTGAATATACTGGGTTAAGTGTAGTGAGGATGTTAGAGGCGGTTCGTTTAGTGGATTGGCCGATTCGATTTTATCAGGCGTCGACATCAGAGATGTTTGGGAAAGTACAGAAAGTTCCTCAGGATGAAAAGACAGCTTTTTATCCCCGGAGCCCATATGGGGTGGCTAAACTGTATGGACACTGGATGACAGTCAATTTTCGGGAGAGTTATGGGCTTTATACAT
>JAABUQ010000448.1_pt1 | contig 94837 bp, 83 predicted proteins | sample 5560001 | NCBI WGS metagenome assembly JAABUQ01 (sample SAMN10711888, study PRJNA513371) | rock metagenome | isolation source: Antarctica rocks | place: Antarctica: Victoria Land, Finger Mt nord | collected 2015-12-18
AACCGTCGCCCTCATGCGCAAGATGATCGTCACCCTCAACGCCATCCTCCGGGATAACCAACCGTGGAAACATGCCTGAGCTACTTACCAGCAAGGACACAGTTGCTCTCCCGGAGGGAGAGGGGACGATGATGCGCCGGCTGCGTCCGGGCTGGCGTCTTCCTCCTCCTCGTCGCCGTAGCCCAGCAGGCGGAGGGCGCGACCGCGGATGCCGCGTTTGGCGGCTTCGTGGATCAGGGCTTCCTCCCGGCCATGGGTGACCCAGACTTCCGGGGCGGCGACCTCGTCGAGGGTGGCGTTCAGCTCGTCCCAGTCGCTGTGGTCGCTGATGACCAGGGGAAGTTCCACGCCCTTGCTGCGGGCGCGCTGGCGCACCTGCATCCAGCCGGAGGCGTTGCAGACCACTGGGTCGGCCATGCGCCGCGCCCAGGGGCCGGTGATGGCGCCGGGCGGGGCGATCACGATGGCGCCGCGGAGGACCTCCTTGTCCGCCTTGGACTTGGCGGTGGCCGGGCGCAGGTCGCCCAGCGGGATGCCCATGCGTTCATAGGCATCACAGAGCGCCACCTGGGCGCCGTGCAAGTAGATTGGCTGGTCCCAGCCAGCACGGCGGAGAAGCGCGATCAGGCGCTGCGCCTTGCCCAGGGCATAGGCGCCGATGACATGGGTGCGGTCGGGGAACAGGGCCACGCTGTCGAGCAGCTTTGCCACCTCGTGCTCCGCGGGGGGATGACGGAAGACCGGGAGGGCGAAGGTGGCCTCGGTCACGAAGACGTCGCAGGGGATAGGTTCGAAGGGGCGGCAAGTAGGGTCGGGCTGGCGCTTGTAGTCGCCGCTGACAACGACGCGGCTGCCGCGCCACTCCATTGCCACCTGGGCGCTGCCGAGTACGTGACCTGCAGGCTCGATCCATACGCGCACGCCGTTAAGGTTTAGCGCCTCGCCGTATTCCAGGGCTTGCTGGACGGCTCCGGCGCGGCCCTGACCCATGCGGACGTCCATCAAGGCGAGGGTTTCCGGGCTGGCGAGTACGGCGTCATGGCCGGGCCGGGCGTGGTCGCTGTGAGCATGGGTGATGATGGCGCAGGCGACAGGGCGCACGGGATCAATGTGGAAGCCGCCAGGATCGCAGAAGAGGCCGTCCGGCAGGACCTTCAGCCAGGTCTCGGGATGCGGCATGGGCGGGTCAGGACCCGGGCGCGCGGCGCGGGTCCTGGTTGCTATCAGCCCTGCTTGCGGGTGCTGTCCGTGGTGAGCGGCACTGGGACCCAGCGCAGGCCCTCACCGCTTTGCACGAGCATCAGCACGGTCTTGCGGTTCAGTTTGCGGTAGCGGTCCATACGTTCCTGCACATCGGCCGGGCTGCTGACGGGTTCCTGCTGCACTTCGACGATCACGTCGCCGGGCTTGAGGCCGCGTCCGGCTGCTGCGCCGTCCGGCGACACGTCGGTCACGACGACGCCCTTCTGGTCGGCGCCGATCTTGAACTTGTCCCGCATCTCGTCGGTGATGGATGACAGGCGAGCGCCCAGGCCGCTGATTTCCGTGTTGCGGTTCACGGGCGGGCGCGGGGCGACCGGAGCGTTGCTGGCGACTTGCTGCGGGCTGTCGGGCAGCTCGCCGACCTGGGCCTGCACAGTTACCTCCTTGCCATCGCGCCAGACGATGACCGGGACGTCCTTGCCGATCACCGTCTCGGCGACGAGGCGCGGCAGGGTCTTCATCTCCTTCACGTCCTGGCTGTTGAAGCGCAGGATTACGTCGCCGTTGTGGATGTCGGCCTTGGCTGCCGGGCCGTCCTCGGTGACGCGGGCGACCAAGGCGCCGCTGCCGTTCTTCAGGCCGAGGCTTTCGGCGATGTCGGGGGTCACCTGCTGGATATTGACGCCCAGCCAGCCGCGCCGCGCCCGGCCGTAGTCGCGAAGCTGCTGCACCACGGCCTTCGCCATGTTGGAGGGCACGGAGAAGCCGATGCCGACCGAGCCGCCACTGGGAGAGTAGATGGCAGTGTTGATGCCGATGACCTCGCCGTTCATGTTGAACAGCGGCCCACCGGAGTTGCCGCGGTTGATGGCGGCGTCGGTCTGGATAAAGTCGTCGTAGGGGCCCTGGCGGATGTCGCGTCCGCGGGCGCTGACGATGCCGGCCGTGACCGAACCGCCGAGACCAAAGGGATTGCCGATGGCCAGCACCCAGTCGCCAACACGGCCAGTGTCGCTGTCGCCGAACGGCACGAACTTCAGCGGCTTGTCGGTTTCGACCTTCAGCAGCGCCAGGTCGGCCTTGTCGTCCTTGCCGACCAGCGTCGCCTTCAGGGTCGTGTTGTCCTGCAGGGTGACGCTGATCTTGTCGGCGCCGTCAATCACGTGATTGTTGGTGACGATGTAGCCGGCGGGATCAATGATGAAGCCGGAGCCGAGGCTGACCGCGCCCTCGCCATCGCCGCGCGGACCCTGGGGTCGCTGCTGCGGTCCGCCGGGGCTGCGGCGGCCCTGCTGGCCCGGACGGTTGCGGTCCAGGAAGTCGCGGAAGAACTGCTCGAACGGGCTGCCCGGCGGAAACTGCGGCACTTCCGGCCCGGCATCGCGGTCGGCCCGGACGTCGGCCTTCTGGGTTGAGCTGATGTTCACCACTGCCGGCAGCAACTGCGCGGCAAGGTCGGCGAAGCTGTCGCCGGCGGCGCGGGCCTGTGCAGGCTGCGCGACGAACGCAGAGATGGCGGCGGGGACGGCAAATACGCTGGCAAGCGCCAGGGCGCGGAGGGTGTGACGACGCATCTCAGGACTCCCGTGGGTGGGGCGGCTTCCGGTCAAGTATGACGCAACATGTGGTGCCAAGCTGGGTTGCAAAAGGGATCATGGCTTCGGTGCCTCGCGCAGCAGGCGCAGGAAGTCGCTGTCGGGCGTCAGCACCAGGCGGGACTGGCCGCTGCCGAAAGTGTCGCGGTAGGCCTGCAAGGTGCGGTAGGTGCTGTAGAACTCGGGATCCCTGCCGAATGCGTCGGCGTAGATCTTGGTGGACTCGCGCTCGCCTTCGCCGCGCAGGCGGTCGGAGTCGGCGCGGGCGCGGGCCAGGAGCACGGTGCGCTCGCGCTCGGCGTCGGCGCGAATGCGGGCGGATGCCTCGGCACCCTCGGCACGGGCTTGGCGGGCGATGCGCTCGCGCTCGGACTTCATGCGGTTCAGGATCGCGGTCGTGTTCTCCTCGGGCAGGTCGGCGCGGCGCAGGCGCACGTCCTCGACCGCGACGCCGAACTGGCGCATCTCGTCGGTGACCTGGCCGCGCACCAGGCCCATGATGCGGCCGCGGTCGGCGGACAGCACATTGAGCAGGGTTTCGCCACCCAGGACGCGGCGAAGGGCGGAGGTCACGACGGAGTTGAGGCGCCCGCGGATATTGTTCTCGCCGGAGCCGACGGTCTGGAAGTAGCGCAGCGGGTCGTTGATGCGGAACCGGGTGAAGCTGTCCACGATCAACCGGCGCTGGTCGGAGAGGATGACCTCCTCGCCGGGCGTCTCGTAGTCCAGCAGCCGGCGGTCGAAGGTGCTGACCGTCTGCACGAACGGCAACTTCACGTGCAGGCCCGGCGTGTTGATGACGCGGATGACCTGGCCGAACTGGGTGATGAGAACCTGCTCAGTTTGCCCGACGGTGAACAGGCTGGCGGCGGCCAGGACCAGAACGACGACGGCAGCGATGCCGGCGAGCATGAGACGATTCATCGTGCTGGCCCGGCTGCGGGCTGGGCCGGCGTAGGCGGGCGTACGGTGTCCAGCGGCAGGTAGGGCACTATGCCGCGCAGCTTGTCGTCCACGACGATGCTGGGCGACTTGGACAGGATTTCCTGCATGGTTTCGATATACAGGCGGCGGAGGGTCACGTCCTTGGCCGCGGTGTAGGCGTTGTAAACGCTTAGGAACCGTTGGGCCTGGCCGCCGGCCTCGGCGATGTTGGCCTGGCGGGCGCCGTCGGCCTCGGCGGTCAGGCGGGCGGCGTCGCCGCGGGCGCGGGGGACGATGTCATTGCGGAAGCTCTCGGCCTCGTTGCGGGCGGTCTCGGCGTCGGTGTTGGCGCGCTGGACGTCGCGGAAGCTTTCGATGACGGCGTTGGGCGGGTCCACCTTCTGCAGCTGCACCTGGGTGATCTCCACCCCGGCGCCATACTGGTCGAGGATGCCCTGGGTGCCGGACTTGACCTGCTCCTCGATGCTGGCGCGGGCCTCGGTCAGGGCGGGCTGGATCGGGGTGCGGCCGATCACTTCACGCATCATGCTCTCGGCGGCGGACTTCACGGTGTATTCGGGGTTGCGGGTGTTGAACAGGAAGGCGCCGGCGTCGCGGATGCGCCAGAACACCGAGAGGTTGGTGTCTATGATGTTCTCGTCACCGGTCAGCATCAGGGCTTCCTGCGGCACGTCGCGCGCTGCGGCGCGGGTGCTGTCGCGGCCGGCGTCGCTGCCGCCGGGGAAGGTGCGGTTGGAGTCGGGTGCGCCGCGATAGCCGACCTCGATGCGGTTGATGAGGGTGGTGGCTGGGGTGAGCGCGGTCTCGATGGGCCAGGGGATGTGATAGTTCAGGCCCGGCGCGGTCTTGCCGACGAAGGCGCCAAAGCGCAGGACCACGCCCTCCTGGTCCGGCTGAACCCGGTAGAAGCCGCTGGCCAGCCAGGCGACGAGGGCGACCAGTCCGATCAGGCCGAGCAGCCGTCCGTTCGCCTGTGGGCTGCCGCGGCCGCCGCCGGGTCCACCGGGCAGGACGCGGCGGACGCCGGCCTGGATGCGCTCCAGCATCTCGTCCATGTCGGGCACGCCCTGGCCGCTCCATGGCCCACGGTTGGGCTGGTTGGGCTTGCGCGGGGGCATGTTGCCGGGAGTGCCCCAGGGCGAAGGTCCGCCACCGTTGTTCCAAGACATAAGAGTGCGATGGCTCCAGAAGTTTGCGGCGGGCTGGTTTGCAGGCGGGCCGCGCCTTCGCCATATGGCTTGGCGCGGCCCGCCTGCATATTGACCGGGCACTGGGGATATACAAGCAATGCCTACGCCATCCACCGTACGCCCGACGGCTGACACCCTGCGGGACTCGTTGCGCACGCTGGCCGATCCACGGACGGGGCGGGACATCGTGTCGGCCGGGCTGGTTGACAGCCTGGAGGCTCGGGACGGGCTGGTGCACCTGGCGCTGCGGTCGGATCGGGACGCCGCAGCTGCGATGGAGCCGGTGCGGGCGGCGGCACAGGCTTTGCTCGGGCGGCAGCCGGGGGTGGTGAATGCGACGGCGGTGCTGACGTCGCACCGGGCGGCGGCGCCCGCGGCCCCTGCTGCGCACAGCCACGGGCCGGCTGCGCCTGCCGGCAAGGGCGCGGCGAAGGCTCCGCTGCTGCCGGAGGTGAAGCACATCGTTGCCGTGGCTTCCGGCAAGGGCGGCGTCGGCAAGAGCACGACGGCGGTGAACCTTGCCGTGGCGCTGGCGCAGCAGGGGCACAGCGTTGGGCTGCTGGATGCGGATATCTATGGGCCGAGCTTGCCGAGGATGCTGGGGTTGTCGGCGAAGCCGGAGCTGCGGGATGGGAGCATGGTGCCGTTGCGGGCCTGGGGCTTGCAGGCGATGTCCATCGGTTTCCTGGTTGATCCGGACACGGCGATGATCTGGCGCGGGCCGATGGTGATGGGCGCGCTGGAGCAGATGATGGGCCAGGTGCATTGGGGGGCGCTGGACGTGTTGGTGGTGGACATGCCGCCGGGCACGGGGGACGCTCAGTTGACGATGGCGCAGCGGGTCAGCCTGTCGGGGGCGGTCATTGTTAGCACGCCGCAGGACGTTGCGCTGATTGATGCTCGGCGGGGGGTGCGGATGTTCGAGAAGACGCTGGTGCCTGTGCTGGGGCTGATTGAGAACATGAGCACGTTCTGCTGCCCGAACTGCGGGCATACGACGGAGCTGTTCGGGCATGGGGGGGCGCGGCGGGAGGCGGAGGCGTTGGGCATCCCATTCCTGGGGGAGGTGCCGCTGCTGCTGGACATACGCGTGACGGGTGATGCGGGGACGCCGATCACCGCGGCTGACCCGGATAGCCCGGCGGCAAAGGCGTTCGCGGCGATTGCGGCGCGGGTTTGGGATGGGCTGGCGGGGGCCAAGGTGGCGGCGCCGCGGATCGTGATGGACTGACCATGGAGGGCTTGGCGGACGGGATGCTGCGGGGGTTCTGGTATCTGGCCGTGGTGGGCAGGCACCTGCGGCGGGGGCGGACGATGCCGGTGACGCTGCTGGGGGAGGATTTGCTGCTGGGGCGGCGGCCGGATGGGTCGGTGTTTGCGGTAGGGGATTCTTGCCCGCACCGGGGGATGCCGATGCGGCATGGGTCGTTCGATGGGGACAGCCTGCGGTGCTGCTATCATGGGTGGGTTTTTCGAAGTTCAGATGGGTGCTGCACGGAGATACCTTCCTTGGCGCGGGGGGATGGGACGGACCCTGGGCGGTTCCGGCTGCGGACGCGGCCGGCGCGGGAGGTGCAGGGGAACGTCTGGGTGTTCGTGGGGGATGGGGAGCCGGGGGCGCCGCCGGAGATACCGGGGTTTGAGGGGGCGGTGCCGCAGGTTTCCACGACGATGCGGTTTCCTTGCAGTTCGGACTTGGCGGCGATGGGGTTCTTTGATCCGGGGCATCCGGCGTTCGTGCATACTTCGCGGTGGTGGAAGCGGAACCCGGCGGCGAATTTGCGGCTGAAGGAGAAGACGTTCGAGCCGGATGGGATGGGGTTCCGGATGCAGAGGCATCACCTGAAGCAGGGGGGGAATCCTTACCGGCTGCTGGGGAAGGATGTGCATATTGATATCGGGATACAGTTGCCGGGGACGCGGATCGAGGTGATCCAGGGGTCTCGGCATTCGGCGGCGATTTTGGCCGCGGCTACGCCGATTGGGCCTGATGTTACGGATGTGCATTATTGCGCGTATTGGACGCCGCGTTGGCTGGCGCCGTTGAAGCCGGCTATGGCTTGGATGGCTCGGGATTTCCTTGGGCAGGACCGGTTGGTGGCGGAGCGACTGATGGGGAATCCGGCACCGCCGGCGCCGCTGTTCGTGGGGGATCCGGATACTCAGGTGCGATGGTGGATGCGGTTGAAGAAGGAGTACCTGTCGGCGCGGGCGGAGGGGCGGGATTTTGTTAATCCGTTGCGGGGGCAGGTTTTGCGGTGGCGGAGTTAGAGCTGAGCGGTGTTGAGGCAGATTAGCGGCAACCATGAAGCAACCGACAACGCAGCGCCCGGCATGCAACTGGCGCAGAAGTTACCGGATGAGTGCTAAGTATGCCCTAGCCACTCACGACGAACTATGTGAGCTGCTTAGGGTCTTGTGAGGAGGCTTTGTGGCGCAGAACCGTGCTGAGTTTGCAAATTTTCTATGCCACTTTAGTAAAGATTTCGTCTTCCTGGACTATCTTGAAGCCATTGTATTGCCAGCATTCACAGACGATACCATGATCAGGTCGAGAGGGTCGGAAAATCGCAGAGACTATCACTTTTATGACGTGAACCTGGACGTATTAGACGACTCTGGTGATGAGCCAATTCTAGCAATATCCGGTCACTTCGTGAAAGATGTCAATCTTATCAGGACACAGATTTATGATAAAGATAAAGGACTAGTTGAAGACCATGATTCAATAGAGTCATCTCCGTCATCTTTCTTTCTTCTAATAATCAACAATCACAAACTTGTTTTCTATCCTGAGACGCCGTACGCGCCTTCAATTGGTGAATTTCAATCAACTGTTAAGAGATTTGTGTTCGACAAATATAATGGTTTTATTAATAACCGATATGCTGCTTTGAATGAGAACACAGACCAAACTGCAAAAGGAGGCAAAATAACGAAGAAGCGTTTGAGAGAGGAAAATCCTCAACCTAACATTCAGATAGTTTCTCTCACAAACCCTCAGAGCATTCATGATTTTGTTTTGCAGTTTGAGAAGCTCGTTAGTATCGATTTCCGCATACTTCGTCCAAACCCTACATTCGACGCTGAAGAGGCATTTGGTCAGTTAAGAGGCGTGCTTACCGATTTGGGAGCAGATAACGCTAAGCTAAACACAAGTAATAATAGTGATGGTCTGAATAAGAAGGCGGCCATCGAAGTCATTGATCAGGCAGCTCTTGGCGGCAATCAAGAGGTTTCGTTGAAGGGGAATACCTTTGATGGAGCTAGTATTTCAGGCAACAACAACGATTTTAAGGCCACAGTGCCGATAAATAATGCTGATGGAACTAGAAGAAGCCTTGTAGAACTGCTATATGCAGCCATGATAGCTACGGTTTCAGGTTCGATGAACTCGGACGGTCATCAACAAAAGCACAAGAATGTTTTGAGCAGATTAGCCGAACGTATTAAAAGTTCTATGGGTTAGAGCATGGTAACATCGAATGGAATTGACAGCCTCTTTAAGGAAAAGAGTCTATTTGCCATTTATCGGAAATCCTTCTTTCTTTCGGAGAGTGGATTTGATACCGCATTCAAAACTTTCACGTTCATCGGCATTGTCATGTTTTGTGCCTACGTCCGGCTATTTAGGGCCGAAAGCGCCTATGTCCTGTTTGATGCCTTGGATAAATGGTCAGATATTGGCTTCAACTACTCCGTGCAGATACTCGGATTTCTACTCGCTGGGTTCACCATCTTTGCGACTACAACTGACATAAAAGTTTTTATCGGCCTTTCAAAGGTCAAAAGCAGAGACAGGGACATTAGCCAGTTGAAGTTTATATTTTTTAGCTTCATCAGAGTGTTTATCGTTCATTTAACTGTGCTCCTCAGCAGTACAGTAATCAGCATGCTGAAACATATAAATAAACCCCTGCTCCAGATTTTTATATCTGATCAGATTCAAATATACAATATTCGCTCCTATATAGTATGCGTCTTATGTGCGTTTCTTGGCTGCTTTATCATATCCGCACTAATCCAACTGAAGACGTTCGTGTGGAACTTATATCAGTCTGTAGTATTCTCTATTGCAAGCTCGGCAACATTAAACTCAGCCGATAGCCCACCGAAGACATGATAAATTTGTCCCAAAATCAATTCTGTTGGTTGTCTCCTAATTTTAGGATCTGTCTCAAGAATTCTGTAGCAGTCACTTGATAAGACACCTGTTTGGTCTTGCACTGACCCAGTTAGGCGCGGCAGTCTGGCGTCAGTGATAATCTCAAAACCGACGAGTTACTTGCCCCCGCGTCCCAACGTCTCCATCAACTCCCCCCACTCCCGCTTGGACAGCCCGCTCCCCCCCTGCTCCACCACCTCCCCCGCCAGCATCCGTCGCACCACCGCCAGCATCCCCGCCGATAGCGTGACGGCGCCCATGCGGTAGTCTTGGAACGCTTGGAACGTGAGGGGCACCCAGGCGCGCACCGCGTCCAGCATCGCGTCGGCATAGACCCTGATTTCGTATTGGGCGTGGCTGTCGGCGCGGAGCGACAGAAAGCCGAGCAGGTTGTGCAGGTCGGCCTTCCAATACCACTGGGTGTAGGTGTTGAGGGTCAGGTTCATCCGCGCCAGCTCGCGGGCTAGGCCCTGGCGCGAGGAGTCGGCGGGCTGGCCGTCTGCGCCCTCGTTCAGCATTTGGGCGTAGTGGTCGTAGGTCAGGCTGGCGTCGGCACGCAGCATGTGCAGGACCTCGGCGGCCTCGTTGCCCTGCAGGACCTCGCCGCGGCCTTGGCGGTTGGTGCTGCTCTGGGCGGCCAGGTGCTCGGGGGCGGGGATGTAGAACTCGCGGTCGAGGATCGAGTAGCGGGCGGAGTATTCGTTCACGTTGGCCATGCGGTGGCGTATCCACTGGCGCGCGACGAAGATTGGCAGCTTCACGTGGAACTTGATCTCGCACATCTCGAACGGGGTGCTGTGGCGGTGGCGCATGAGGTAGCGGATCAGGCCTGCGTCCTCGCTGACGCGCTTGGTGCCGCGGCCGTAGCTGACGCGGGCGGCTTGGACCACGGCGTTGTCGTCGCCCATGTAGTCCACGACGCGGACGAAGCCGTGGTCCAGGACGGGCATGGGCTGATAGAGCAGCGTCTCCAGCGCCGGGACAGTGGCGCGGAGGGTGGGGTGCGCGGCGTCGCGCTGGGCGGCGACTTCGGCGAGCTGGGCGGGGGTCAGGGGCATTGAGGCAGGTTATCATGCCCGGCCGCCGATTCTGCTAGGTGGTTACCGCTGCTTCTTGCTCTGCCCGAGTGTTGGAGCTTGGGGATGGGCAGGTGTTGCGCTTCGGCCGTCGAGGTTTCGGTGCTACTGCGTTGGCGGTCCTTCGCTCCGCAGCTAAGACCCCCTCACCCCGGCCCTCTCCCGGAGGGAGAGGGAGCAGGCCGCGTCACTCCGGCGGATGCCTCTGGTAATCTGGGGCGGGATGGCCTATCTTAGTCTCGCTGTAACAACGGCTATGGTGATAAACGGCAGTTGGAATAAGCGTTGTGGACCCGGGGGCAGTGCCCGGCGCCTCCACCATCCCCTCCAGGGTGGATACGGGGGCGACACAGGCTCGACACGCGTAGTAAAGACCTGCTTTTTGCCCGGCATGATACCGCCGTTATCGGGTCAAATCACAAGTGCCAATGACAATCATCAGGCGCTCGCGATCGCTGCGTAAGCAGTGACACGCGCGGTCCGGGGGGTACCGGGCAACAGAAACCCCCCACTTTCCCCTCTATCTCCCGCGCCGCGCCATCTGGGTGCTGAACAGCTTGCCGATGCGGGCTGCCAGGCGGTTGACGAGGGAACGGCCATGCCGCCCAGCAGCGCCGCGCCCAATACTTGCTGCCGCATTTCCGTCTCTTGGCTTGCGGCCCGGCTCAGCGCCGTGGAGCCGGGTGAAGCAGGGTCTAAGCCACGGGTCTCATGCGGCACGCAGGCTTTACCCGCGCTGGACGCCCCAGAACACCGGCATTCCCGGCTGGATGCCGGCGATCTCCGCCCGGTGCGCCGTCTGCTGGAACTGCTGGCCCAGCGGGACATAGGGCACGTCCTGGAACGCCTGCACCTGCATCCGCTCTGCCAGGACATGCTGCGCCGGCAGGCCGTCGGCGCGCAGCCATTCGTCGCGCAGCGCCTCCAGCGCCGGGCTGCTGGGCCAGCCGGGCGCCGCCTTCAGGCCGTTGCCGCGCAGGAAGGGATGGCCGGCCGGCGTCGCATGGTCCAGGCCGGACCAGCTCGTCTGGAACACGCTCCAGCCGCCTTTCTCCACCGGCTCCATGCTGGTGCGGCGCTGCACCGCGGTGCCCCAGTCCATCGCTTGCGCGTCGAGGTTCAGGCCGAGACGGCGGAACAGGTCTGCCGTGACCTCGGCCAGGGCGTTGGTGCTGGGGATGTCGGTGGGCACCAGCAGCGCCACGCGCTCGTTCCTGTAGCCTGCGGCCTCGATCTCGCGCCGGCTGCGGTCGAGGTCGCGCGGGCGGGTGATCGCCTCCATGCCGGCGCTGCTTGCCAACGGTGTGCCGGGGCAGAAGTAGCCGACGCCGTCCGCCCACAGCGCCCGGTCGGAGCCGGAGACGGCCTGCATGTGGTCGGCCTGGGTGACGGCGCCGAGGATTGCGCGCCGGATGCCCGGGTTGTCGAACGGCGGATGCAGCTGGTTGAAGCGCATGGTGCCGATGATGCCGGTGGGGTCCTGGGTGCGGACGACCAGGCGCTTGTCGGCGCGCAGCCGCGGCAGCAGGTCCGAATTCGCGGCAAGCCACCAATCCGCCTCTCCCGTTTGCAGGGCCGCGCCGGAAGTTGCGGCGTCGGGGATGATAAGCCATTCCACCCGGTCGAACCCGGCGTGCTTCGGCCCGGCGGTACGGGACGGCGTGCCGAGGGTGCGGGGCAAATAGGCGTCGAACCGGGCATAGACCACCCGGGCGCCGGGCACACGCTCATCGGCGACGAAGCGGTAGGGGCCGCTGCCGACCATCTCCGACACCTGCTTGAAAGCGTCGGTTGCCGCCAGCCGCTCCGGCATGATGCAGCAGGGGCTGGGGGCGGTCTTGGCCAGTGCGTCCGGCAGCAGCGGGAAGGGCCGGTTCAGGCGGAAGGTGATCGTGCGGTCGTCCGCCGCCGCCAGCTCGTCCGTCGCGGCGAGCAGCGCCTGGCCGAAGGTGTCGCGTACGCCCCAGCGGCGTATGCTGGCGACGCAGTCCCGCGCCAGCACCGGGGTGCCGTCATGGAAGCGCAGGCCCGGACGCAGCCGCAGGTCCCAGCGCAGCCCGTCCGATGACGGCCCGGCCGCCTCCAGCATCTGCGGCTGCGCGGCATAGTCCGCGTCCTGGCCGAACAGGGTGTCGAACACCAGGAAGGCGTGGTCGCGGGTCTGGTAGCTGGTGGTCCAGACCGGGTCCAGCACCGCCAGGTCGGCCTGCGGGATGAAGCGCAGCGGCCGTGCCTCTGCCCCGCGCCCGATCCGCGGCGCCGCCAGTGCCGCCAGCCCGCCCGCCAGTGCCGTGCGCCTGTGCATACCTCGATCCCCCATTGCGCACGCCGCCGTGCATGACCGGGCTGAGCCTGCCACAGGCCAGCGCATCAGGCACCCCGTTCCAATCCGCCGTGGGAGTCGCTAAAGCACGTGGGATGGAAGACAATGACGACGGCGCCGCCGGCCGGCCCGACAGCCTACTGCCCTACGATGCCTGGACCGAGGAGGCGCTACGCCACGTCGTCGTGCGTGCGCTCGCCTATGTTGGCGCGCAGGGGATGCCCGGCGAGCACCACTTCTATGTCAGCTTCCGGACCAACCGGCCCGGTGTCACCATCCCCGCCCGGTTGCTGGCGCAGTATCCGCACGAGATGACGATCGTGCTGCAGCACCAGTTCTGGGACCTGCAGGTGGACGAGGGCGAGGGCTGGTTCAGCATCGGCCTATCGTTCGGCAACATCCCGACGACGCTGGTCATCCCGTTCGACGCCGTGACGGCGTTCGCCGATCCACACGTCCAGTTCGGCCTGCGCTTCCGCCCGCCCGGCGAGGAGGCCGCGAACGATGAGGCCGAGGCCGCGCCCGCGCCGGAGCCGGAGCCGTCCGCAGAGGCGCCGGCGGAGGCGCCGCAGGTCGTAAGCCTCGACGCTTTCCGCCGGCGCCCGCCCACCAAGGACTGATCTCCCCGAGGACCCGCTGCCATGAACGCACCCGTGACCCCGGCGCAGGCGCGCCCGGCCAATTTCCTATACTCGCCGATGTTCCCGCTTGGCCCCAGCCAGACGCCCTGGCGCAAGCTGGACATCGCCGGCGTCAGCACCGCCACCTGCGACGGCCAGACCGTGCTGCGGATCAAGCCGGACGCGCTGAGCGAGCTGGCGTTCCAGGCGTTCAAGGACGTGTCGCACCTGCTGCGGCCGGGCCACCTGGCGCAGTTGAGGAAGATACTAGACGATCCCGAGGCCTCGGCCAACGACCGGTTCGTGGCGCTAGACCTGCTGAAGAACGCCAGCATCTCCGCCGGCGGGGTGCTGCCGATGTGCCAGGACACCGGCACTGCGCTGGTGTTCGGCAAGAAGGGCCAGCGGGTTTGGGTCGAGGGCGACGAGGAGGAGGCGCTGTCCTGGGGGATCGCACGCACCTATACCGAGGCCAACCTGCGCTACTCGCAGATGGCGCCCTTGACGATGTATGACGAGGTCAACACCGGCAACAACCTGCCGGTGCAGTTCGACATCCTGGCGGCGTCGGGCGAGCATCATGCCGACGAGTTCTTCATGCAGTTCGTCGCCAAGGGCGGCGGGTCGGCCAACAAGAGCTTCCTGTTCCAGGAAACCCGCGCCATTCTGAACCCGGCTAAGCTGGTTGATTACCTGGCGATGCGGATCAAGACGCTGGGGACCTCGGCATGCCCGCCGTATCATTTGGCAATCGTGATCGGCGGCACCTCGGCGGAGCTGTGCCTGAAGACGGTGAAGCTGGCGTCCACGCGGTATCTCGATGCGCTGCCGACCAGCGGCAGCAAGGCCGGGCATGCGTTCCGCGACCTGGAGCTGGAGCAGACGGTGCTGGAGCTGACCCGCACCATCGGCATCGGCGCGCAGTTCGGCGGCAAGTACTTCTGCCATGACGTGCGGGTGATCCGCCTGCCGCGGCACGGCGCCAGCCTGCCGGTGGGGATCGGCGTGTCGTGCAGCGCGGACCGGCAGATACAGGCCAAGATCACGCCGGAGGGCGTGTTCCTGGAGCAGTTGGAGACCGACCCCGCCCGCTTCCTGCCGGAGGCGACGGAGGACAAGCTGGGCGAGGAGGTCGTCCGCGTGGACCTGCACCAGCCGATGGAGGCGATACGCCGGCAGTTGTCGGCCTATCCGGTCAAGACCCGGCTGTCGCTGACCGGCACCATGGTGGTGGCGCGGGATATCGCCCATGCAAAGCTGAAGGAGCGGTTGGACCGTGGCGAAGGGCTGCCACAGTATTTGAAGGACCATCCGGTGTATTATGCCGGGCCGGCCAAGACGCCGGTGGGATATGCGACCGGCAGCTTTGGGCCGACCACGGCCGGGCGGATGGACAGCTACGTGGCGGAGTTCCAGCGTGCGGGCGGCAGCTTCGTGATGCTCGCGAAGGGCAACCGGTCGCGGGCGGTGCGGGATGCCTGCAAGGCGTATGGCGGATTTTACCTCGGCAGCGTCGGCGGACCGGCGGCTCGGCTGGCGCAGGATTGCATACGCAAGGTTGAGGTGCTGGAATATGAGGAGCTGGGCATGGAGGCGGTCTGGCGGATCGAGGTGGAGGACTTCCCGGCCTTCATCATAATTGATGACAAGGGCAACGACTTCTACGACGGGTTGGAGTGATGCGGTTTACCGTGGACCGGCTGGACCACCTGGTCATCAACACATCGGATGTGGAGATGGCGGCGTCCTGGTATCAGCGCGTGCTGGGCATGGAGCGGGAGGAGTTCGGGCCGGACAACCGCACCGCGCTGAAGTTCGGTGGGCAGAAGATCAACCTGCGCCCGCATGACTCGGACAAGCGGAAGTGGTTCACCGGCGCCAACAGCGGGCCGGGCGCCGCAGATCTGTGCTTCGTGACGGCGGTGGGGCCAGAGGACGTGGTGGAGCACCTGCACGACTGCGGCATTGCCATCGAGGCCGGGCCGGTTGCCAAGGAGGGGGCGCTGGGTACGATCCAGTCGGTGTATTGCCGGGACCCCGACGGCAACCTGATCGAGATTTCGTCCTACCTGGACCGGTGACCCATTCCTCCCGCGCTGGGCGGGCCATCGGCTGGTCGGCGCTGGCGGCCTTTTTGCTGTGCGTGCCGCTTGCCAACTGGATGGTCCAGCATGCCGGGACCGTTTGCTTGCCGGACGGGCCGTGTCTGGTGCCGGTGGCGCCGGGGCTGCTGGCGCCATCCGGCGTGCTGACGGTCGGGGCGGCGCTGGTGCTGCGGGACGTGGTGCAGCGCTATCTGGGCACGATCTGGGGCGTGGGCGCCATCGTTGCCGGCGCCGTGCTGTCCGTGGCGGTCGCGCCGGCGTCCCTGGTGCTGGCATCGGGAGCGGCGTTCCTGTTGAGCGAGTTGGCGGACTTTGCGGTTTATACGCCCTTGCAGCGGCGGGGGCTGGTGCGGGCGGTGCTGGCCAGCTCGGTGGCGGGGTTGGTGGTGGACAGCCTGGTGTTCCTGCTGCTGGCGTTCGGCAGCCTGGAGTTCCTGCCGGGTCAGGTGGTGGGCAAGGCTTGGGCGGTGCTGCTGAGCGTGCCGCTGATCCGGCTGCTGCGGCGGGTGGCGCCGACGCCGGCCTGAGTGTGGTATGATGCGCGCCATGAACATCGCGCTCCGCCAGGCAAGGATGACCCGTGACCAGTTCTTCGCGTGGGCGCAGGCCCGGGACGGACGGTACGAGTTCGACGGCTGCGGGCCGGTTGCGATGACGGGTGGTTCCATCAACCACAACCGGATCACGCTGAACTTGCACCGGGCCTTGTTTAGCCGGCTCCAGGGCAGCGGGTGCGAGGCGTTCGGCCCGGATGCCGGCGTTTCAACAATTGGAGACACGGTGCGCTATCCCGACGCTGTTGCGACATGTTCGCCAGTTGACGGCGGCACGCACCTGATCCCCAATCCCGTCGTTGTGTTCGAGGTGGTTAGCCCCTCATCCGGCCGGATGGACCGGATCGTGAAGGTTCGCGAATACCGGACCGTTGGCAGCATCCGCCGGTATGTCATCCTGGAATCGCTAAGCATCGCCCTGACAGTCTTGTGGCGGAAAGACGCTGGAGACTGGACGCTGACGACGCTGGTCGCGGGGGACATGATGCCGGTGCCGGAATTGGGCACCGAAATCCCGCTGGCAGAACTCTATGCGGCGACTGGATTAGCCGAGACGATTGAGGGACAAGCGCCTGAGGCTTGATCTGCTGTCACCGAGCGTGACCATGCGCCTGTTCTCCATCAGCCTCGACCTTCCGCCCGGCGGCGTCACTCACGCCCCCGCCCGCGTGCGTGATCGCATGCGCATCAGTGTGGTAGGGTTTGTGCCATGAACGTCACGCTTCGCCCCGCCATGACTCGCGAGCAGTTCCTGGACTGGTCCGGGCACCAAGATGGAAGGTGGGAATTCGATGGCGCCCGGCCCGTTGCAATGGCGGGCGGTTCCAACAATCACAGCATGATTGTCGCGCGGCTGATCCATGCCCTGCTGAAGCGCCTGGATGATGCGGCGTGGAAGGTTCTGGTTGATGCCGGCCTTGCCACGGTTGGCGACAAGGTCCGCTACCCCGATGTCCTGGTCACGCGGACGCCGGCGCCTGGGTCGGCCAAGCTGGTTCCTGGCGTCGTGGTGGTCTTCGAGGTTCTCAGTCCCAGCTCCGTGCGGACGGACAGGGTGGACAAGATGCGGGAATACGCCGCCGTTATGTCCATACGCCGATATGTCATTGCCGAACAGGACGCGCCCGTGCTGACGGTCCTGCACCGGGCCGATGGGTCGGCCGGCTGGGACACCCTGCCGCTCGGCGAGGGGGAAACCCTGGAGCTGCCGGAACTCGGCATCGCCCTGCCGGTGGATGAGGTCTATGCCGGCCTGACCTTCCCCAGGGACGACGCGCCCGCCGCCTGACCTGCGCCTGTCATCCTTTGACTTCGATCTTCCGCCCGGCAACATCGCCCACGCCTCTGCCCGCGTGAAGCTGCTCGCCTGCTCGTCGTCGGCGACATGCTGCAGGACCGCATCGTCTGCCGGGCCAAGTGGTGGGCAAGGCTTGGGCGGTGCTGCTGAGCGTGCCGCTGATCCGGCTGCTGCGGCGGGTGGCGCCAACGCCAGCCTAAACGTGCTATGATGTACGGCATGAACGTCGCGCTACGCCAAGCCGGAATGACCCGTGAACAGTTTTTCGACTGGGCAGACGCTCAAGACGAGCGATATGAATTTGACGGCGTTGGGCCGGTCCTCATGACCGACGGCACCAACAATCACAGCGTCATCAATCAAAACCTCTATTTTGCTCTCCGAAGCCGCCTGCAAGGAAGTGGCTGGCTCGTGCTTGGACCAGATACCGGCCTCGAGACGGTTGGGAATACGGTCCGCTATCCCGACGGCATGGTAACTCGGGCGAAGTACTTGGGGACGGATCGTGTCGTGCCTGGCGTCGTCGTGGTATTTGAGGTGCTCAGCCCGACTTCGGGCCGGATGGATCGAATCATCAAGTTGCGTGAGTACCGGGCAATCTCAACCATCCTTCGTTACGTGATTCTGGAAAGTGCGAGCGCGGGAGCAACCGCGTTCTCTCGTGAAGATGGTGCGGCAGATTGGACTGCGGTTCCGCTATTGGTTGAGGACACGCTTGACTTGCCTGAGCTAAGTGTTTTCATCCCGGTTTCTGAGCTTTACATAGATGTTGACCTTCCGGGCAACGATGAGGATACGGCAGCGACCGTCTGATATGCTGCGCCTGTCCTCCTTCGACTTCGACCTGCCCTCCCGCCATATCGCTCACGCCCCTGCCAGCCCGCGTGATGCTGCTCGCCTGCTCGTCGTCGGCGACGCTCTGCAAGATCGCATCGTGCGCGAACTGCCCAGCCTGCTCCGGCCCGGCGATGTGCTGGTGGCCAACGACACCCGCGTGATCCCCGCCCAGTTGGCTGCCCGCCGGGGGGATGCCCGCATCGGGTTGACACTGGACCAGCCCGGCGCGGATGGCACCTGGCATGCCCTTGCCCGCAATGCTCGGCGGCTGCGGCCGGGGGACTGCCTGGCGTTCGAGGGGGCGGACGACTTGGCGGCGGAGGTGGTCGGGCGCGATCCGGACGGAGGGGTGACGCTGCGCTTCAACCGGGCTGACGACGCCTTTGCCGATGCCCTGCGGCGGGCGGGGGCGCTGGCGCTGCCGCCCTACATACACCGCCCGAACGGCCCAACCGAGCGGGACGTGCAGGATTACCAGACCGTGTTCGCCGACCAACCCGGCGCCGTTGCCGCCCCGACGGCCGGGCTGCACTTCACCCCTACCCTGCTGGCAGCGCTGGAGGCCGCCGGCGTGTCGCGGGTGCTGGTGACGCTGCATGTCGGCGCTGGCACCTTCCTGCCGGTCCGCACCGACGACGTGTCCGAGCACCGGATGCACCCGGAGCGCGGGACGGTCACGCAGGAGGCCGCGGACCGGATCAATGCCGCCCGGCGGGTGGTCGCGGTCGGCACCACCAGCCTGCGCCTGCTGGAGTCCGCCGCCGGGCCGGACGGGACGGTGCAGGCGTTCCAGGGCGACACCCGCCTGTTCATCACCCCTGGCTTCCGCTTCCGGGTGGTGGACGCGCTGCTGACCAACTTCCATTTGCCGCGCAGCACCTTGTTCATGCTGGTCTGCGCCTTCGCCGGGCAGGACCGGATGCAGGCGGCGTATGCCCACGCGATCCGGGAGGGCTATCGCTTTTACTCCTATGGCGATGCGTCCCTGCTGGAACGCGCATGACGTTCGGACATATGACGGCGGCGACGGATGGCGCCGCCCGCGCTGGGATGCTGCAGACGGCGCACGGCCCGGTGGAAACGCCGGTGTTCATGCCGGTCGGCACCGCGGGCACGGTGAAGGCCATGACGGCGGACCAAGTGCGTGCGACCGGCGCCAGCATCGTGCTGGGCAACAACTACCACTTGATGCTGCGGCCGGGGGCGGACCGGGTAGAGCGGCTGGGCGGGCTGCACCGCTTCATGGACTGGCCCGGCCCGATCCTGACCGACAGCGGCGGCTTCCAGGTCATGTCGCTGTCGGGGCTGCGGAAAATGGACGAGGGAGGTGTCACCTTCCGCAGCCACCTGGACGGCTCGCAGCACCGGCTGACGCCGGAAAGCGCGACCGGCATCCAGCACCAGCTCGATTCCACCATCACGATGGTGCTGGACGAATGCACCCCCTTCCCCGCCACGCACGACCAGGCCCGCGCCAGCATGGAGCTGTCCATGCGCTGGGCGGCACGGTCCCGCGCCGCATTCGTGCCGCGGCCGGGCTATGCCCAGTTCGGCATCGTGCAGGGCAGCGTGTTTCCCGACCTGCGGGCGCGCTCCGTGGAGGCGCTGCTTGCAGTGGGGTTCGAAGGGTATGCCGTAGGCGGGCTGGCGGTCGGCGAGGGGCAGGCGACGATGCTCGGCGTGCTGGACATCACCGTGCCGCTGCTGCCGGCGGACCGGCCGCGCTACCTGATGGGGGTCGGCACGCCGGACGACCTGGTGGCGGCGGTGCAGCGCGGGGTGGACATGTTCGACTGCGTGATGCCCACCCGCGCCGGACGCACCGCGCGCGCCTTCACCAGCCAGGGCGTGCTGAACATGCGCAACGCGCGGCATATGGACGATGCCGGGCCGGTTGATCCGGCCTGCGGCTGCACCGCTTGCACCCGGCACAGCCGCGCCTACCTGCATCATCTATTCCGCGCCAAGGAAATCCTTGGCCCGATGCTGCTGACCCAGCACAATATCACCTACTATCAGTCCCTGATGCGCGGCCTGCGCGGGGCGATCGTGGCGGGGCGGTTCACGGACCACGCCGCCGCGCTCCGCGCCGCCTGGGCCGGCGGCGACCCTTCCGGAGACGTGCGATGAGCGACTACAGCGTCCTGACCCAGCTCGGTTCCGTCATTGAGGCGCCGGCCAACCCGGACGAAGCCGTGCTGGAGCGGGTCGGCAACCCGCAGCCCGGCATGGATTACCTGGTGCGGTTTACCTGCCCGGAGTTCACCTCCCTGTGCCCGCTGACGGGCCAGCCAGACTTTGCCCACATCGTGCTGGACTATGTGCCCGACGAGTGGATCGTCGAGAGCAAGTCCTTGAAGCTGTTCCTCGCCAGCTTCCGCAACCATGGCGCGTTCCATGAGGCGTGCTCGATGCAGGTGGCGCAGCGGCTGGTGGACCTGCTGACGCCGCGCTGGCTGCGGATCGGCGCCTACTGGTATCCGCGCGGCGGGATGCCGATTGACGTGTTCTGGCAGACCGGGGCGCCGCCCACCGGGGTTTGGGTGCCCGACCAGGGTGTTGCGCCCTACCGCGGGCGCGGCTGATCCGGGATGGCGGCGAACATCGTGCCGCTGGCGAGCGCGATCCAGACGCGGCGGCTGCTGAGGTAGTCCGATCCGATGATCATGTCCCCTGCCTGCGGCGGCAGATCCGCGACGTTCAGGACGGGATCGTCAATGGCCTCATCGCCGACCTGCAAGCTGCGGAAGCGGCGCGGCCGGGTGATGATCCCCGCGGCGTCCAGGCTTTGCGTGACGCTGGACGGGCCGCGGAGCAGATCGGCCGCGGTGAGGCCTGCCGCGGCCGCGGCGGGCAGGCCGACCGTGCTGCGGCTGGCGCCGGTGTCCAGCAGGGCACGGATTGGCTGCTTGTTCAGCGTGGCGGGGATGAACAGGTGGCCGGTGCGCTCCTGCTCGGTCGGCAGGCGGACGAACGGCACGGTCCAGGGCGGCGGTACCCCGGCGCAGGCGGGGGGACGGGCGCGATACAGCGCCACCTCGCCCTTTGGGGCGTCCAGGTCCAGCTCGAAGCCGGCAAGCACGTTGATGCCCAGCACTCCGTCAATGGGCGGGCGCAGGCCGCGGCCGACGACGGCCCGGACGCCCCGCAGCAGCGCGGTCCCGAACTGGACGTCCGGCAGCACCGCCGGGCTGGCGCTCGCCTGGCCGCCGGCGCCGTTCAGACGGATGGCCAGCCGGTCGTCGAAGCGCACGCCCAGCCGCAGGGCCGCCGCGCGGCTCAGCAAGGTGATGTCCGATCCGATGTCGAGGATCAGGGCGGCGGGACGCTCGTTGATGCCGACGACCGTCACGGGGACGTTGCCGATCAGCCGCACCGGCAGCACCCCTGCAGGCTCCAGCGCGCACACCTGCCCGGCGCCCCCGGCGCAGGCGGACAGCAGCAGCATCAGCAGCAGCAGGGTGGGTGCCTTCATGGGGGCAGGATGATTGACGGCCCGCCCGATGGAAAGCCCGGCCGTGGCCTGGCGGGCGCCAAGGCATTGATTCGGGCCAAGGCGCTCGGCCTCGGCTTCCATGCCGTTGGCTTCGCCCCGGCCTCGCTGGCACCGGAGGCGCGCGAGCGGCTGGCGGCCTTCCTCCAGGCCGGGCAGCATGGCGACATGGGGTGGCTCGCCGAGCGCACGGAGCAGCGCGGCAGCCCGCAGGCGCTGTGGCCGGAGGCGCGCAGCGTGGTTGCGCTGGGCCTGTCCTACGCGCCGGACGAGGATGCGCTGGCGGTGCTGGGGCGGCCGGAGCGCGGCAACATATCGGTGTATGCTCGCAACCGCGACTACCACGACGTGGTGAAGGGGATGCTCAAGCACCTCGGCGCCTTCATTGTCAGCCGGTTCGGGCCTGAGGTGAAGGTGTTCGTGGACACCGCCCCGGTGATGGAGAAGCCGGTCGCGCAGCAGGCCGGGCTGGGGTGGCAGGGAAAGCACACCAACCTGGTTTCTCGCGCCCACGGCTCCTGGCTGTTCCTTGGCGAGGTGATGACGACCCTGGAGCTGCCGCCGGACCCGCCGCATCCCGACCGCTGCGGCACCTGCTCGCGATGTTTGCAGGCCTGCCCGACCGCGGCCTTCCCTGCCCCGTATCGCCTGGATGCCACGCGCTGCATCTCCTACCTGACGATCGAGCACCGGGGACCCATCCCGGAGGAGCTGCGGCCCCTGATGGGCAACCGCATCTACGGCTGCGACGATTGCCTGGCGGTCTGTCCCTGGAACCGCTTCGCCCAGGCGGCGCACCCCAAGCTGCAGGCGCGCGACGACCTGCGCGCGCCGGAACTGGCGGAGCTGGCGGCGCTGGACGATGCTGGGTTCCGCGCCCGCTTCGCCGGCGGGCCGGTCAAGCGCATCGGACGCAACCGCTTCGTGCGCAACGTACTGATCGCCATCGGCAACTCCGGCGCTGCATCGCTGCTGCCCACGGCCCGCGCCTTGATGCGTGATCCCGACCCGGTGGTCGCCGAGGCAGCCAGTTGGGCCGCCGCGCGTTTGCCCGGCGGGAACACCTCTGGGGACGCCGCATGACACGCACTGAAACAGACAGCCTGGGCACCATAGACATAGATGCCAAGCGCTACTGGGGGCCGCAGACGGAGCGTGCGCGCCTGCTGTTCAAGATCGGCACTGAGCGCTTCCCGCCGGTGCTGGTCCGCGCTGTCGGGCTGCAGAAGCAGGCCAGCGCCGAGGCGAACGAGGCGCTGGGCGAGTTGCTGCCGGACCTCGCCCGTCCCATTGCCGCGGCGGCGGCGGAGATCGCCGCCGGCAAGCGGGACGCCGAGTTCCCGCTGCCGGTCTGGCAGACGGGCAGCGGCACCCAGACCAACATGAACGCCAACGAGGTTATCTCCAACCTTGCCAACGAGGCGCTGGGACAGCCGCGCGGCAGCCGCAAGCCGGTGCACCCTAATGACCACGTGAACCGGGGGCAGAGCAGCAACGACAGCTTCCCGACGATGATGCACGTCGCGGCGGCGGAGGCAGTGCAGCACCGGCTGGTTCCGGCCCTGCAAACCCTCCATGCCAGCCTGGTCCGGCGTGCGGCGGAGTGGGACGGAATCGTCAAGGTCGGACGCACCCACATGATGGACGCGGTACCGGTCACTCTGGGCCAGGAGGCCGCGGCCTGGGCGCGCCAGGTCGAGCTGGGGCTGGCCCGGCTGGGGGACGCCATGCCCCGGCTGCTGAGCCTGCCGCAGGGCGGCACCGCGGTCGGCACCGGGCTGAACCGCCACAAGGACTTCGACCGCGTGTTCTGCGAGCGGATGGCGGCGCTGACCGGACTGCCGTTCACGCCGAACCCGAACAAGTTCGAAGGCATGGGCGCGCATGACGCCTTCGTCGAGCTGTCGGGCGTGCTAAACGTGCTGGCAGTGTCGCTGAACAAGCTGGGCAACGACGTGCGGCTGCTCGGCTCCGGCCCGCGGTCCGGCCTGTCGGAGCTGACGGTGCCGGCCGATGGGCTGTCCTCCTCAATCATGCCGGGCAAGACCAACCCGACGCAGAGCGAGGCGCTGACGATGGTGTGCGCCCAGGTGATGGGCAACCACGTCGCCGTCACGATCGGCGCGGCGCAGAGCTTCCTGGAGCTGAACGTCTTCAAGCCGCTCATCATCCACAACGTCCTGCAATCCACGGCGCTGTTGGCGGACGCGGCGGAAAGCTTCGCGCACAACATGGTGGACAAGCTGGAGCCGGCGCGGGAGCGGATTGCCGAGAACCTGGCGAAGTCGCTGATGCTGGTCACGGCGTTGAACCCGCGGATCGGCTATGACAAGGCGGTGCGGATCGGCAAGCTGGCGCTGGCGGAGAACATGACCCTGCGCGATGCGGCGGGGCAGCTTGGCTTCGTGACGCCGGAGGACTTCGACCGCTGGGTGGTGCCGGCGGACATGGTGCGGCCCGGCGCGACGCTTGGGGAGTGACGCGCCGGCGGGCGGCGGCGCATCCCCGATGCGGGATGGCTGGCTTGGCTTGCAGAAACGCAGCTTCAGCCTGTCCGGCCACCGCACCAGCGTCGCGCTGGAGCCGGAGTTCTGGACTGTCCTCGCCGCACTGGCGGACGAGGCCAGCGTGCCGCTGTTGGTCCTTGTCGGACGGGTGGACGCCGCGCGCACGCCGGGGCAGCCGCTCGCGTCCGCATTACGGCTGACAGCGCTTTTGGGCGGAAAATAAACGCGATGGTAACCCGAAGCAGGAATGTTTGGCACGGCAGCGCATCCGCGCTGCGTGTCGAAGGAAAATCCTATGAACACGTTCCCAATGCCTAACCTGGTCAGCCCGCTTCAGCTCGCCGACCGCCTGATCCAACTCGCGAGGGATGCCGACCACGCCGGGTTTGCCGGTGCTGCGACCACTCTGCTGGGCCTGGCCTACAGCGTTTTGGACAGGGACGCGCTGACGGCGGCCTGAGAGCCTGTTTGAGTCGGCTCCGAGGGGCGGATTGCAACGCAGCCGGTCAGGGCCGCGACGCGAGCCAGCGTGACAGACCCGCCAGTTCCGGCGTGCGCTGGGCTCCGGCCGGTCCCGTCAGCAGCAAGCCCAGCTCCGGGCCGGGCGCTGGCGGCGGCGCCAAGGGCCGGACCAGCAGCCGCACGTCCGTCAGGCCGAGCAGGTCCAGGCTGCCCGAGACGGCGATTTCGCCTGAGGGCGCCGTCACGAGTCCGGTCAATGCGGCGATGCCGCGATGCAGGTCCAGGCCCATGTCCAACCGGGAGAACGGGGTCGTGCCGCCTAGCAGCGCCGCACGGACAGCGGCGGCCATCGCTGCGGGATCGGTTCCGTCAAGCGCCTTGGCTGCCGCGGGAACGTCCAGGCCGGCCGCCGTGCCGTCCTCCGCGTGGAGGCGCGCGGTTCCGGTGGCGGTCGCCAGCAGGGCTGCCGGGCTGTATCCGCTGGCTTGCAGGTCGAGTTGGCCGTCCAGCGTGCCGCCGGTTAGGTCCACGGACGTGTCCAGCGCCGGGCCAGGCAGGCTGGCGCCCTTCAGGCTGGCCGTTGCCGCCACCTGCGGCGGGTCGGCGCCGGCGTCGAGCAGCGCCGTGCCGCTCAGGGCGCCGCCCAGCAGGGAGGCGCTGGCGCGCGGCAGCCGCAGCACGCCGTCCCGCAGGAGGACATCCGCCGACAACGTCTGGACCGCCGGTGTCCCGCCGAGCAGCACCTGCCCGGCATCCACGTGCAACGTCGCCGTCCAGCCGCGCAGCATTCCGACCGGCAAGGGATCGCGTCCACGGGGGTAGGGCAGCGGCAGCGGCAGCACCTCTGCCGCGACCTGCCCGGCGACGCCCCTGCCCTCGAACGTGAGCTGCCCCGAGGCGCGCAGGGAGCCTGCGACCAGGTCGAACCGGTTCAGCGCCACCTGTCCCGGCCTGGCTGCGGCCTGGGCCACCAGGGAGAACGACCCGTCGCCGAGCCAGGCGGCGGCGCCGGGCAGGCCCAGGGCTGCCAGCAGACGCGGGGCGCCGGGGTGGTGCAGGGTGACCGGCCCGGTCCAGCGGCGGGCCGCCAGGGCCACGGTCGGCTGCGCCTCCATGCGAAGGCCGGCACCCTCGGCGGCCAGCCGCGCCGCCAGGGCGTCGGGCGGGCCGGACAGGGTCATGGACAGCGTCGCCGGCCCGCGCAGCAGCGACGCAGGCGCGGCGTCCGCGGGCAGGAACGGCCGTAGCAGGCCCAGGTCCGGCAGGTTCAGCTCCGCCTCCCCGTCCGACACGCGCCCGCCCTCCCCGACCGTGCCGGACGCCGCGAGCCGGCCGCCCAGCGGCGCCGCCAGCAGCCGGCGCAGGCTGAGGCGCGTCGCATCGGTTTGCGCATCCAGCGCAACGGTGCCGAGGGACACGCCGCGGAGCGTCGCCTGCCGCATCTGCAGGTGCAGGTCGGCATCAACGGAGTTAGCCCTTGCGAGGGCGCCAGCCATGCCCGCCGGGGTCAGCAGCGACGGCAGGTCGGGCAGCCATGGGTCCAGCGCCAGCCGGTCGAAGGACAGGCTGGCGAGCAGCCCCAGCCGCTGTCCCGCCGTCACCGTCAACCCGCCGGTCAGGCCATTGCCGTCCAGCGTGCCGGCCAGGTCTGACAGGGATATGCGTCCGGGGCTGGCCGACACCTTGCCCGACAGGTCCGCCGTGCGCAGCGCCCCTGGCGCGACCCTGCCCGGCGCCAGCGCAGGCGGCAGCAGCGGCGCCAGCCAGTCCAGCGTCGCCCGGAGGTCGGGGGCCGTCAGCCGCGCCGTGCCTTCGAACGCCGGCGCCTCGCCGCGCGGCAGGCGTCCGGACAAGGCGAGCGTGGCGTCGCCGGGCAGCATGGCCTGGCCGTCGCGCAGGGTGACGCCGTCGCGGTCCAGGTCGAACCCGCCGCGTATCCGGCGCAGCGTACCACCGGCAAGGGTCGCGGCCTCGGCGGACAGGTCTATCCCGGTCGGTATGGCGGGCGCGGCGCCGCGGACCAGCACCGGCAGCCAGGCGTCCAGGTCCAACCGGCCTGCGGCCAGGGACAGGTCCAGCCTCGCGTCCGGCAGCACGCGCAGGGCGACGGCGCCCCGCGCCGGGGAGCCGGCGACCGACAACGCGAGCTCGTCCGCTACCGCCAGCCCGCCCGCCGCGTTCAGCCGGCCCTCGGCCCGCCATGGAACCGGCGGCGCCGGCATCAGTCCGGACAGGTCCGGCCCGCGGCCGGCCACCCGCCCGGACAGCGACCCGTCCCCGGCCAGGATGCCGGAGAAGGTGCCGCCGGTGTCCTGCAGCTTGCCCTGGCCGTCCAGGCTGACGTCCAGGCCCGCGGACCCATCACGCCCCGGACGCGCCAGGCGCGCGGTGAACCGCCAGGCCCGCGCGCCCAGCGTGCCCACGCCGGAGGAAGACAGCGTCCCGGTGTCCGGGTCCGTCGCCAGCCCGGCATCTATGCCGGTGAAGGCGACGCCGCCGACCTGGATTCGGCTGTCCTCCACCCGCGCCTGCAATCCCGACAGCCACGTGGGCGGACGCTGCGCCAGGGCGCCCGGCGCCGGCGGCCAGGGCAGGCGGAGGTCGGCGCCGCGCAGCACCAGGTCGCGCGCATCCACCCGGCCCGCCAGCAACGGGCCGAGCGCCACGCGCAGCCGCAGCTCCTGCGCCGTCAGCACCACTCCGTCGCCGTCGTCATCCACGGCGATGCCAGCCGCCGTGAGTACGGGTTCCGGCAGCAGGTGCAGGGTGACGGCGCCGCTGATCCGCACCGGCCGGCCGATGCCCGAGGCGGCCAGGCCGGCGATGCCGTCGCGGTAACGGCTCCAGTCCAGCAGGCCGGGCACGATCCAGATTCCGGCGAGCAGCAGCGCCACCAGCACCGCGGCGCCAGCCAGTACGGCGCGTCCGGTCCGCATCCTCAGATCGGCCCGGGACGCGGTGCGGCGGCAATCAGCGGCGTGGTTCCAGGATTCACAGGCGCAAGTAGCGCGACCTGGCGTGGTTGGCGCAAGGGCTGCATGGCCTTTCGTCTCCGGCGTGTTACCTTGCTGCCATGAGCTATTGGGGACGGGTGCTGGGCGGGATCGCCGGGTTTGCGGTTGGCGGGCCGTTCGGCGCGGTGCTGGGAGCAACGCTCGGCCGTGCTGCCGAGGAAGGGCTGCCGCGGATCAGCTTGGGCGACGGCGCCACGATCCAGGCGCGGCTGGCGGCGGCGGTTGGCGGGCGGGAGCACCTGTTCGCCATGTCCGTCGTGGTGCTGACCGCCAAGCTGGCCAAGTGCGACGGTCCAGTGGTGCGGTCGGAGATAGACGCCTTCAAGCGGCAGTTCCGCATCCCGCCGGAGCAGGTGCGGGAGGTCGGCCGCCTATTCGACCAGGCGCGGGACAGCGGGGACGCCTGGCAGCCGTATGCCAAGGTCCTCGGCGAGCGCTTTGCCGACGACCGCGCGAGGCTGGAAGGGCTGCTCGCCGCCCTGTTCGCCATCGCCCGCGCCGACAAGCCGCTCACGCGCGCAGAGCACGACATGCTGCGCGAGGTCCACGCGGCGTTCGGCCTCGACGCCCTGGCCTGGGACCAGGCCCGCGGCGCCGCGGCCCGAGTGATGCCGGGGGAGGACGATCCCTACGCGGTGCTTGGAATGACGGCGGCGGCTACCGACGAGGAGCTGCGGCGGGGCTGGCTGCGCCTGGTGCGGGATCACCACCCCGATAGCCTGGCGGCACGCGGCGCGGCCCCGGAACAGGTTGCTGCGGCCGGCAGCAGGGTCGCGCGCATCAACGCCGCCTGGGACCGCATCAAGCGGGACCGCCGGCTGTGATGCCCGGGCCTGCGATACGCGACCTGCCCAGCCCCAACCAGGACGACCGGCCGGCAGGCGCCCCGGTGGACATGCTGATCCTGCACTACACCGGAATGCAGACGGCCGAGGCTGCCCTGGACCGCCTGCGCGACCCGGCTGCCGCCGTATCGTCGCATTACGTCGTGGAGGAGGACGGGCAGGTTTGGCGCCTGGTGCCAGAAGAGCGGCGGGCGTTCCATGCCGGCATCTCGTCCTGGCGCGGGCATAGCGGGCTGAACGGCCGCTGCGTCGGGATCGAGATCGTGAACCCCGGCCATGAATGGGGATACCGTCCTTTTCCGGCCTTGCAGATGGCGGCGGTGTGCGACCTCTGCCTGGGCATCCTGTCCCGCCACCCGATCCCGGCGCGCAACGTGGTCGGCCACAGCGACGTGGCGCCTGACCGCAAGCAGGATCCGGGGGAGCTGTTCGACTGGCGAGGCCTGGCCCGGAACGGCGTCGGGCTGTGGCCCGGGCCGGACGGGGCGCCGGTTGCGGATGCACGGGCGGCGCTGGAGGCCATCGGCTATCCGGTGCCGGACCTGGCCACGACCCTGCGTGCGTTCCAGCGCCATTGGCTGCCGGCGCAGGTGACCGGTGACGCCGACGCGGCCACGCTGGCGCGGTTGGGCGCGGTTCAGGCAGCCATGATGGCTTGACGACGCCGGGCCGTACGCGCAAACCCCGGCCTGCCAGACGGCCGGACGGCCGCTGCCCCTGACGCGGCGCGCAAGCGTCCTGGCTGGGGTGGAGGAAAGTCCGGGCTCCACGGGAACACGGTGCCGGTTAACGGCCGGCGGGGGCGACCCCAGGGACAGTGCCACAGAAAACAAACCGCCCGCTGCGCCGTGGGACATCGGTGATGTCTTGGGGGATGCGGGCAAGGGTGAAACGGTGCGGCAAGAGCGCACCGCGCCCCCGGCAACGGGGGCGGCAGGGTAAACCCCACCGGGAGCAAGACCGAATAGGGGCAGCCGGCAGCGAATCGGGGAGACCCATTCGTGACGCGGGGGTGGTCTCGCCCTGCTGCCCGGGTTGGTCGCGTGAGGCGCGCAGCGATGCGCGTCCCAGAGGAATGGCCGTCCCGGTCCCATCCATGAAGGTGGAAGGGGCCGGACAGAACCCGGCTTACAGGCCGTCTGGCAGTTTTCCCGTTTTATCCCGACGTTATCCACGAAGTTACCCACAGGAACGAACCGTGTATACTGCTTCGTTGCTCACTGTGTTAGGAAGTGTTGTTGTTTGTTGCTGTCAATTGCCTCTTTTTATACAGGATTCTAGCCGAAACCAGGTTTCTGACCCGCCTATTCCCTTTGACGCCCAAGTTTGCCCATGATAGCCCATATCATCCCATGAGTTCACGCAGCCGTGCGCCCATGGGGGGCGGCCCGCAGCAGGACGGGCGGTGCATTTGCAGCGGGAGCCGGCGGTATGACCCAGTTCCTAGGCACGCATCAAAACCGGCTCGACGCGAAGGGCCGCGTCTCGGTCCCAGCCCCGTTCCGCACGGCGCTGCGCGGCGAGGATGGCGTTGCTGCGCTGATCCTGCGTCCGTCGCACAAGCATCCCTGCATCGAGGCCTGGCCGGCACGGGCGTTCTACGCGCTTGCTGCGCCGGTTGACCGGCTGGACACCTTCAGCGATGAGCAGGACGACCTCGCGACCAGCCTGTACTCCGATGCCTGCCCGGTGGAGGCCGACAAGGAAGGCCGCATCGTGCTGCCGGAGGACCTGAAAACCCATGCCGGGCTGCGGGATGCCGTGGTGTTCATGGGCAAGGGCCGCATCTTTGAAATCTGGGAGCCGGCGGGGGCCGAGCAGCGCCGGGCCGAGGCGCGGGACCGGGCGCGCAGCCGCAACTTCACCCTGCCGGGCGCCCTGCCCGGCGCCAAGCCCGCGGGCAGCGCATGATGCGGCACGTCCCGGTCATGCTGCCGGAGGTGCTGCGCTATTTGGCGCCCGCCGACGGGGAGACGCTGCTGGACGGCACCTTCGGCGGCGGCGGCTATGCGGCGGCCATCTTGGACGCGGCGGCCTGCACCCTGTGGGCCATTGACCGCGACCCCGACGCCATTGCCCGCGGCGCGGCGCTCGCTGCCCGGCACCAGGGCCGGCTGCACCTGGTGCAGGGCCGGTTCGGCGACATGCTGGCGCTGCTGTCCGCCCGTGGCGTGTCGGCGCTGGACGGCGTCGTGCTCGACCTCGGGGTGTCGTCGTTCCAGATTGACGACCCTGCCCGAGGGTTCTCGTTCCGCAGCGACGGCCCGCTCGATATGCGCATGGCGGCGGGCGCGGGCGACCGTGGCCCGACCGCGGCCGACCTGGTGAACGCCCTGCCAGAGGGCGAGCTTGCGGACACGCTGTATCAGTTCGGCGAGGAGCGGCTATCCCGCCGCATTGCCAAGGCGATCGTCGCGGCCCGGGCGGCCGAGCCGATCACGACGACGCTGCAGCTTGCCGGCATCATCCGCGGCGTCGTTCCCCCGGACCGCAGCGGCATTGACCCGGCCACCCGCAGCTTCCAGGCGCTCCGCATCCGGGTGAACGACGAGCTGGGCGAGGTCGAGCGGGCGCTGGAGCAGGCCGCGCGGCTGCTGGCGCCGGGCGGTCGGCTGGTCGTGGTGTCGTTCCATTCGCTCGAGGACCGGCTGGTCAAGCGCTTCATGCAGGATGCCGCCGGCCGCACGCCGGCGCCGTCCCGGCATGACCCGCGCAGCCTGGCGCAGCGCGCCGCCCCGGACTTCGCCCTGCTCACGCCCAAGGCGCAGCGGCCCACTGCGGCCGAGGCCCACGCCAACCCACGCGCCCGCAGCGCCCGCCTGCGCGCGCTCGCCCGCCACCGCAGCACCCACCACCAAGAGGCGATCCCGGCATGATCCGACCCGTCACCGCCATATGCATGTTGGCCGCCGGAGCATCCGGCCTGTTCCTGTATCAAACCAAGCACCGAGCGGTGATGCTGGACCGGCAGATCATGGCCGTCCTGAAGCAGACCGACGCCACGCGGGAGCGCATCGGCGTGATGCGGGCCGAGTGGGCGCTGCTGAACGAGCCGGACCGGCTGGCGGAGCTGTCCGGCAAGCACCTGGGCCTGCGCACGCTGTCGCCGACGCAGTTCGTGTCGGTTGCCGACCTGGGCAGCCGCCTGCCGCCGCCGGATGCGCCGGGCACCTCGTATGCCACTGCTGAGGACGCCCTGCCGCCGCCCGCGCCTGCCGCGCTGCCGATGGCCGCGCTTGCTGCCCCTGCCCCGCGCGTCGCTGCCCGGCCCGTTCCGCCCCAGGCGCCGGCCGCCGCGGCCCCGGTCCAAGTGGCCATCGCCGCGCCCGCCCGCCCGCCCGCGCCGCCCCGGCCGGCCCGCGCCGAGCCGCGGGAGGACGCGGCCGCCGCGCCGCGTCCGGCACAGCTTGCCGCTTCGTCCAGCCAAACGGCGGCGCCGACGGTCAGCGTCTTGGCTGCGCCCATCAAGACGACGCGCCCGGTGCCGGTTGCTGCCGAGGCCGTCGCAGCCCATGCCGCGGCGCCGCGGGCGACGGTGGCGCAGGCCGCTTGGACCGCCGCGCCGCCTGCGCCCGCGCCAGCCTACCAGGCGGCCCAATACTCGTCGGCGACATATGCACCGTCGGCGCCGGTGGCAGCCCAGTCGGCGCTGGGCGGGGCGCGGGCATCGCTGCCGCCGCCCGTGCCCTATGGCGCGCAGCCGCGCTGACGCACCCCGATGCAGGTTCCCCCCTTCGCTCCGCATCCCGACGCGCCGCCCCCTGGCAGCGGGTCGCGGCTGGGCGTCCCGCTGGTGGAGACGGTTCGCGTTACCGCGCCGGACCTCGCCCGCCGGGTCGCGCTGGAGCGGACGCGCGGGCGGCTGGTGATCGCCGCCGGCGGCTTCCTGGTGCTGTTCTCGGCCGTGGTCGTGAAGCTTGCGGGCGCCACGGTGCTGTTCCCGCTGGCGTCGCGCCGGCTGGAGCACATGGCGCGCCTGCCCGACCCCACCCCGGCCGGGGAAGCGCCAAGCGCCACGCAGGCAGCGGCCGTACCTGATCCCAGCCCGCACGCCCGGGCGCAGATCACCGACCGCAACGGCGAGATCCTGGCGATCTCCCTGCCGACCGCCGGGCTGTATGCCAACCCGCGCGAGATGATGGACACCGACGACGCCGCGGCGAAGCTGAAGCGTATCATCCCGCGCCTGGACCTGGACGTCGTGCGCGCCCGCCTGGCGAGCGAGAAGCAGTTCGTTTATCTCGCCCGCAACATCTCGCCGCGCGAGCAGCTTGAGGTGAACAACCTCGGCATCCCCGGCATCTACTTCCAGGGCACCGAGCGGCGGCGCTACCCGCAGGGCCGGGTCGCCGCCCACGCCATCGGCAACGTGGACGTGGACGCGCACGGCGTCGCAGGGGTCGAGCGCGCCTTCGACGCGCGGCTGCGCGACGACCCGACGCCGCTGCGCCTGTCGCTCGACGTGCGCGTGCAGGGGGTGATGCGGGACGAGCTGATGAAGTCCATGACCGAGTTTCACGCCATCGGCGCCTGCGGCATCGTGATGGACGTGAGGACCGGCGAGGTCATCGCCATGGTCAGCCTGCCGGACTTCGACGCCAACAAGCCCGGCGAGGCCACGCCGGACCAGCGGTTCAACCGCGCGGTCACCGGCATGTATGAGCCGGGCAGCACCTTCAAGCTGCAGACGGCGGCGATGTCGCTCGACAGCGGCGCCGGGCACCTGTGGAACAGCTACGACGCGGGGCACGACATCAAGATCGGCCGCTTCACCATCCAGGACTTCCAGGGCAAGCACCGGTCGCTGTTCTTCCCGGAGGTGATCGCCTACTCGTCCAACCTGGGCGCGGCGCGCATGGCCGTGGCGGTCGGCGCGGAGCGACAGCAGTCCTGGCTGCGCTCGATGGGCATGTTCACCCGCGTCGGCATCGAGCTGCCGGAGCAGGGCCAGCCGATCGTGCAGCCCTTCGCCAACTGGAAGGAGATCGCGACGATGACCGTGGGCTTCGGCCACGGCATCGCGGTGTCGCCGTTGCATGTCGTGCGCGGAACGGCAGCGCTGTCCAACGGCGGCTATGTGCTCAAGCCGACGATCCTGGCGGTTGATCCGGCTGCGGCACGGGAGGCTGGGACGCGGGTGATGCAGCCGTCCACCTCCGACACGATACGCAAGCTGATGCGGCTGGTGGTGACGGACGGCTATGGCAAGCCGGCTGACGTGCCTGGCTACTTCGTCGGCGGCAAGACCGGGACGGCGGAGAAGACGACGGGGCACGGCTATAAGAAGCACTCGAACATCAGCGCGTTCATGTCGGTGTTCCCGATGAACCAGCCGAAATACGCGGTGTATTTCATGCTGGACGAGCCGAAGGGCAACGCCAGCACCGGCGGCTACTCGACGGCGGGCGCGGTGAGCGCGCCGGGAGCCGGGCGGGTGATCTCGCGGATTGCGCCGATGCTGGGGCTGATGCCGGAGACGGTGACGGCGGCGGCGACGCAGGCGACGCTCGCCATCTCCATGCAGCCGGGCCGCCCGGCCAGCACGCCGGCGGCCCATGTGCCAGCGCCGCATCCGGCGCCCGGCCCTGGCACCCCGCAGGCGCAAGAGCCGGCGCTGCCGCGGCGCGAGCCTGGCCCGGCGACCTCCGTTGCGGCCCGGTGACATGCTGACCGCGTTGGACATCGCCGTGCCGCCGGGTTTGCCGGAGGGCATGACGGGCATCACCGCCGACAGCCGGCAGGTGAAGCCGGGCATGATCTATGCCGCGCTGCAGGGCATCCGGGCGGACGGGCGGGCGTTCATCGGCGAGGCTGTGGCGCGTGGGGCGGTTGCGGTGCTGGCAGCGCCGGATACCGCCTGGCCGGACGGCGTGCCGCAGCGTCCGTTGATCGCCGATCCGGAGCCTCGGCGCGCCCTGGCCCGGCTGGCGGCGCTGCATGCCGGGCCGCAGCCGCGTATGGTGGCCGCGGTCACGGGCACCAACGGCAAGACCAGTACGGCGGAGTTCTTGCGCCAACTGCTCGCGCTGTCGGGCATGCGAGCGGCGAGCCTGGGGACGCTCGGGCTGATCGGCCCGGATGGGGCGTCTGGCCCTGGCCTGACGACGCCCGATCCCGTGACGTTGGCCGAGACCCTGGCCGGGTTGGCGCGGGATGGGGTGCAGGGCGTGGCGATGGAGGCGTCTTCGCACGGGCTGGACCAGTGCCGGCTGGACGGGGTGCGGCTGACCGCAGCCGGGTTCACCAACCTGACGCGGGACCACCTGGATTATCATGGCACGATGGACGCCTACCGCGATGCCAAGCTGCGGCTGTTCTCGGCGGTGCTGCCGGCGGGTGCGCCCGCCGTGGCCTGCGCGGAACTGGAGCCGGCGGCGCTGGAGGCCCTGCGCGCCATCGCTGGCCCGGCGCTGCACACGACGGGCGAAGGCGGCAGCCTGATCCGGCTGTTGCGCGCGACGCTGCAGCCGCACGGCCAGACGCTGGAGCTGGACGCGGGCGGCAGCCGCCGGGTCGTCGAGCTGCCGCTGCCGGGCCGGTTCCAGGCCGACAACGCGCTGCTGGCCGCGGGGCTGGCGATGGTGACGGGCACCGGGGCGGCGCTGGACCTGCTGCCGGGCCTGCGCGGCGTGCGTGGGCGCATGGAGCTGGCGGCGACCCTGCCGAACGGGGCCGCGGTTTACGTGGACTATGCTCATACGCCCGATGCGCTGGACCGGCTGCTGCGCGCGCTGCGTCCGCACACCCAGGGCCGCGTGCATGTCGTGTTCGGGGCCGGCGGCGACCGGGACCGCGGCAAGCGGCTGCTGATGGGGGCGGCTGCTGCCGCTCTGGCCGACCGGGTGATGGTCACGGACGACAACCCGCGCACGGAGGACCCGGCCAGCATACGTGCTGCCATCCTCGCCGCCTGCCCCGGCGCGCTGGAGATTGGCGACCGTGCCGCCGCCATCGCCGCAGCCCTGGACGGCCTGCGCCCGGGCGACGTGCTGGCCGTGGCCGGCAAGGGACACGAGCAGGGACAGACGGTCGGGACCGAAACCCTGCCCTTCGACGACGTGTCGGTCGTGCGCCGCCTGGCGGGTTTGGCATGACGCCGCTCTGGACCGCCGCGGCGCTGTGGGAGGCAACGGGCGGCGCCATGACGGCGGCGTTCGACGCGGCGGGCGTGTCCATTGACAGCCGCACCCTGCGGCCGGGCGACCTGTTCGTGGCTCTGGTCGGGGACCGGGACGGGCACGCCCATGTGGCCGACGCCCTAGCGCGCGGCGCCGCCGGAGCAATGGTGCACCGCCGGGACGGGATGCCGGATAGCGCGCCGCTGCTGGTGGTGGATGACACGCTGCACGGGCTTACGGCGCTGGGCCGGGCCGGGCGGGCGCGGTTCGGCGGGCGCGTCGTCGCCGTGACCGGCAGCGTCGGCAAGACCACTATCAAGGAGATGCTGCGCGCTGCGCTGTCCGCCTTCGGGCCGACGCATGCGGCGCAGGCGTCCTACAACAACCACTGGGGCGTGCCGCTGACCCTGGCGCTGCTGCCGCAGGACGCCGCGTTCTGCGTGGCGGAGATCGGCATGAACCATGCCGGCGAGATCGCGCCGCTGGCCCGGCTGGCGGCTCCGCATATCGGGGTCGTCACCAGCGTCGCCTCGGCGCATATCGGCCACCTCGGCAGCCTGGAGGCCATCGCCGACGAGAAGGCGTCCATACGCGAGGGATTGCAGCCCGGCGGTATCCTGCTGCTGCCGGCGGACAGCCCGTTCTTCGCCCGCATGGCGCAGGGCGCCCCAGCCCGCAGCTTCGGCGGGAACGGCGACGTACGGCTGCTGTCCTGGGGGGATGGCGTGCGCGTCCTGGTCGGCGGGCAGGAGGTTGCGTTCCGCCTGGACGCCCCCGGCCAGCACATGGCGATGAACGCAGCCGCCACGCTCGCCGTCTGCGATGCGCTCGGGCTGGACCCGGCCCGCGCCGCTGCGGCGTTGGACGGCTGGTCGCCAGTGGCCGGGCGCGGTCAGCAGCGCCGGGCCGGGGACATCCTGCTGCTGGACGAAAGCTACAATGCGTCCTCCGCCTCGGTACGCGCGGCGCTGGATGTGCTGCGCGGGATGCCGGGGCGGCGCGTCGCGGTCCTGGGCGACATGCTGGAGCTGGGCGATTTCGGGCGGATCGAGCACGAGGGCCTGGCGGACGCCGTGGAACGGGATGCGGACGTGCTGTATGCGTGCGGCCCGTTGATGCGGCATTTGTTCGACGCCGTGCCGGACGCGAAGCGCGGCGCCCATGCGCCGGACAGCGCCGCGCTGGCGCCGCTGGTCGCCGACGCCGTCCGGCCCGGCGACGCCGTGCTGGTCAAGGGAAGCCTGGGCAGCCGGATGCGGCTGGTCGTCCAACGCCTAGAGGGCCTGCCGCCCCATGCTGCCATTGGGGAACGGGTCTGATGCTGGTCTATCTCACGCGATTTTCGACCGACCAGTTCGTGCTGGCCAACCTGTTCCGCTACATTACCTTCCGCTCGGGCGCTGCATGCCTGACGGCGCTGGTGCTCAGCCTGGTGCTCGGACCCTGGGTGATACGCTGGCTGAAGTCAGTGCAGAACGGTGGTCAGCCGATCCGCCTGGACGGCCCGGCCCGGCATTTGGTCGAGAAGAAGGGAACGCCCACCATGGGCGGCGTGCTGATCCTGGTGTCGCTGACCGCCTCCACCCTGCTGTGGGCGGACCTGCGCAACGGCTATGTTTGGGCGGTGCTGCTGCTGACGCTGGGCTATGGCGGCATCGGGTTCATGGACGACTTCCTGAAACTGTCCAAGCGCAACACCAAGGGCGTGTCTCCCCGCGGCAAGCTGGTGGCGCAACTGCTGATGGGCCTGGGCTGCGCGGTCTGGATCTGGCTGCTGACGCGGGAGCCCCTGGGGTCGGCGCTGACGGTACCGGTGTTCAAGGAGGTCATGATCCCGCTCGGCGTGCTGTTCCCGCTGGTCGGCATGGTGGTGATGATCGGCGCCAGCAACGCGGTGAACCTGACGGACGGGCTGGATGGGCTGGCGATCGTGCCGACGATCATCGCGGCGGCGGTGTTCGCGCTGATCTCCTACCTCGTCGGCAACCGGGTGTTCGCGGACTACCTGCAATTGCATCCGGTTCCCGGCGTGGGCGAGCTGGGCGTGTTCCTGGCGGGCCTGGTGGGCGCCGGGTTGGGCTTCCTGTGGTTCAACGCGCCGCCGGCCGCGGTGTTCATGGGCGACACCGGCAGCCTTGCGCTGGGCGGGGCGCTGGGCGCGGTAGCCGTGGCGACCAAGCACGAGCTGGTGCTGGCCATCGTTGGCGGCCTGTTCGTGGTGGAGACGGTCAGCGTCATCGTGCAGGTGTTCTGGTTCAAGCGCACGGGCCGCCGGGTGTTCCTGATGGCGCCGCTGCACCACCACTACGAGAAGAAGGGCTGGTCCGAGCCGACCATCGTGATCCGCTTCTGGATCGTGTCCATGATCCTGGCCCTGGTGGGCCTGGCGACGTTGAAGATCCGATGAAGCCCGGTGGCATCATGCCCTGGCCAGCGGACCTGTTCGCCGGGCGGCGCTACGCCGTCGTGGGCCTGGGCCGCAACGGGCTGCCGGTGGCGCAAGCGCTGCTGGCGATGGGCGCGGAGGTCGCCGTTTGGGACGACCAGGCTGACGCCCGTGCGGCGTCCGGCATGCCGCTGCATGATCCGGCGCTGGGCCTCGGCGGCTTCGACGCGCTGGTGCTCAGCCCCGGCATCCCGCACCGGCTGCCCGTCCCGCACCCGGCGGCGCTGGCGGCGGGGGTTGCCGGCATCCCCGTGCTGTCGGACGCCGAGCTGCTGTTCCAGGCTGTGCGTGCGGCCGGGTCGCGCGCCCGGTTCGCGGGCGTGACCGGCACCAACGGCAAGAGCACGACGACGGCGCTGCTGGCGCATATCTTGACGGCCGCAGGCAGGCCGAACGCGGCGGGCGGCAACCTGGGCACGGCGTCGCTGGCCCTGCCGTTGCTCGGCAACGACGGCGTGTATGTGCTTGAGATGTCGTCTTACATGCTGGAGCGGCTGCAAACCCTGCGCTTCGATGTGGCGGCGTTGCTGAACCTCAGCCCGGACCACCTGGACCGGCATGGCGACATGGCGGGCTACATCGCGGCGAAGGCGCATGTGTTCGACCGGCAAGGCGACGGGGATGCCGCCGTGGTTGGCATTGACGATGCCGGCAGCGCCGCGCTGGCGCTTGGCCGGATTACGGTGTCGGGCCGCCAGCGCGCGGACGTCTGGTGCGACGGGACGACCCTGCGCGACGCCGCCGGGCCGATCCTGGCGATGGCGGAGGCGCCGGCCCTGCCCGGCGAGCACAACGCCCAGGACGCGGCGGCGGCGGCGGCCCTGGCACTGGCGCTCGGGGTCAGGCGGGACACTATTGCGCGGGGGATCACCAGCTTTGCTGGGCTGCCGCACCGGCAGCAGCGCGTGGCCGTGATGGATGGCGTGGCCTGGATCAACGACAGCAAGGCGACCAACGCCGACGCGGCGGCCCGTGCGCTGGCCTGCTACGACCGGCTGGTGTGGATCGCCGGCGGTCAGGCCAAGGCCGGCGGGATCGAGGCGCTGCGCCCGCTGTTCCCGCGGATCGCCCATGCCGAGCTGATCGGCAGGGACGCCCATGCCCTGGCCGCGACCCTGGCCGGCGCCGGGGTGCCGCACCACGTCGCCGGCACGCTCGATGCCGCGGTGCCGCTGGCTGCTGCCGCAGCGCGGCGCCTCGCGGCACCCGTGGTACTGCTGTCGCCGGCCTGCGCCAGCTTCGACCAGTTCTCCGGGTTCGAGGCGCGGGGCGACCGCTTCCGCGACCTCGTGCTGGCGCGCGAGATGCCCAGCATCATGCAGGGAGCAGCCTGATGCCCGTCCTGTCCCGCAACGACACTTCCACCCTCGGCCGCTGGTGGTGGACGGTGGACCGCTGGACGCTGGTCGCGGTCGCCACCCTGATCGGCTTCGGCTACGTCATGATGCTGGCCGCGTCGCCGTCCGTGGCCGAGCGCATCCACGTGTCCCGCGACGTGTTCATCCTGAAGCAGGTCGTGTTCCTGGCGCTGGCCGGGCTGGTGGTGGTCGCCGTGTCGCTGCTGTCGCCGCGCGGGGTGCGGCGCCTGGCCATCCTGGGCTGCGCCGCGGCGCTGCTGCTGACGTTCGGCACGCTGGTGCACGGCGTCGAGATCAAGGGCGCCCGCCGCTGGATCAGCTTGCCCGGCATGACCTTGCAGCCCAGCGAATTCCTGAAGCCCTGCTTCGCCGTCGTCGCGGCCTGGCTGCTGGCGGAGGGCCAGCAGGTCCGCCGGTTTCCCGGCATGATCCTGGCCGGCGGGGTGTTTGCCCTGATTGCCCTGCTGCTGAAGTCGCAGCCGGACATGGGGATGCTGGCCGTGGTGACGGCGGTGTTCTTTTCGCAGTTGTTCGTGGCCGGGCTGAACCTGGTGTTCGTGGGCATCGGCGCGGGTGGGCTGGGGGTGGCGGCGGTCGGCGCCTACACGTTCTTCCCGCATGTGCGCAGCCGGGTGACCCGCTTCCTGGACCCGACGTCCGGCGACAGCTACCAGGTCAACACCGCGCTGGAGGCGTTCGGCAACGGCGGCCTGCTGGGGCGCGGCCCCGGCGAGGGCCGGGTGAAGGACATGCTGCCCGACGCCCATGCGGACTTCGTGTTCGCCGTGGTGGGGGAGGAGTTCGGCATGATCATGTGCCTGATCGTCCTGGCGCTGTTCGCCTTCATCGTGCTGCGCTGCCTGCTGCGGCTGCTGGCGGAGGCGGACCTGTTCATCTTGCTGGCTTCCGCCGGGCTGGTGACGAGCTTCGGCCTGCAGGCGTTCGTCAACATGGCGTCGTCGCTGCACCTGATCCCGACCAAGGGGATGACGCTGCCGTTCGTGTCCTATGGCGGGTCGTCGGTGCTGGCGGTGGCGCTGGGCATTGGCATGCTGCTGGCGCTGACCCGCCGCCGCACCCGCGCCGAGCAGGTGTGGGAGGGTGTGCGATGAGGGGTCCTGCGGTGCAGACGGTCGTGGTGGCCGCGGGGGGCACCGGGGGGCACCTGTTCCCGGCGGAGGCGCTGGCGGCGGAGCTGACGGCGCGCGGGCGCCGGGTCGTGCTGATGACGGACGGACGCAGCGGCGGGCTGCACGGCTTTGCCTCTGGCGAGGCGTTCGTGCTGCGCGGCGCCGGGATTGCCGGGCGGGGGGCGTTGCGGGCGGGACAGGCAGTGGTGGCGCTGGCGGCGGGGACGGTGCAGGCGCGCGGCATCCTGGGGCGGCTGAACGCGATGGCGGTGGTGGGCTTCGGCGGCTATCCCAGCGTGGCGCCGGTACTGGCATCGCGCAGCCTGCGCCGCCGGCCCGCGGTTGTGCTGCACGAGCAGAATGCGGTGTTGGGCCGGGCCAACCGGCAGCTTGCGCGGTTTGCGGACGCGCTGGCGCTCGGCATGGCCGACACGCGCCGGGTGCCCGCGGGCGTGCGCGCCGTCCATACCGGCAACCCCGTGCGCCCGGCGGTGCTGGCACTGGCCGACGCGGCCTATGTCGCGCCGGGCGCGGACGGGCCAATCCACCTGCTTGTGACCGGCGGCAGCCTGGGCGCACGGGTGTTCAGCGACGCGGTTCCCGCCGCGGTGGCCCTGTTGCCCCCCGCCCTGCGCACACGGCTGCGGATCACGCAGCAGTGCCGCGCCGAGGACCTGGACCGCGTGCGCGCGGCCTATACCGCCGCGTCCGTTCCGGCCGAGCTTGCCGCCTTCTTCGCCGACCTGCCGGACAGGCTGGCTGCCGCACAGTTCGTAATTGCCCGTGCCGGCGCTGGCACGGTTGCCGAGCTTTGCGCCATTGGCCGCCCCGCGCTGCTCGTGCCGCTGCCTGGCGCCATAGACAACCACCAGGCCTTCAACGCCCGCGCGTCCGGCGCCGAGGTGCTGGACCAGGCCGTCGCCGCCGACCCCGCCGCCCTGGCCAGCGCCTTGGCCCGGTCCTTGCTGGACCCGGCGGGCCTAGCCGACGCTGCCGCCCGCATTGCCGCCCACGCCATCCCCGACGCCGCAGCCCGTCTGGCCGACCTGGTCGAGCAGGCGGTCCACACGCACACGCAAGGAGCCCAAGCATGAGGGCGCTACCCCTGGGAATCGGCACGATCCATTTCACCGGCATCGGCGGCATCGGCATGTCCGGGATCGCGGAGGTGCTGCACACCCTGGGCTATGCCGTGCAGGGCAGCGACATCAGCGACAGCGCCAACGTCCGCCGCCTGAAGGACGTGGGCATCCCAATCGCCATTGGCCATGACGCCGCCAACGTCGCCAACGCCCAGGTCGTGGTCGTCAGCACCGCGGTGAAGCGGGACAACCCGGAGGTGCTGGCCGCCCGCGCCAAGCTGGTGCCGGTGGTCCGCCGGGCGGAGATGCTGGCGGAACTGATGCGCCTGCGTTGGTCCGTCGCTGTCGGCGGCACCCATGGCAAGACCACCACGACCAGCCTCGTCGCCTGCGTGCTGGAGGCTGCGGGCCTGGACCCGACCGTCATCAACGGCGGCATCATCAACGCCTATGGCAGCAACACCCGGCTCGGCGAGGGCGAGTGGATGGTGGTGGAGGCCGACGAGAGCGACGGCAGCTTCCTGCGCCTGCCCGCCTGCATCGCGGTCGTCACCAACATGGACGCGGAGCACCTGGACCATTGGGGTTCCGAGGAGGCGATGGTCGCCGGCTATGACCAGTTCGTCGGCAACGTGCCGTTCTACGGCTTTGCAGTACTGTGCATTGATCATCCCGCCGTGCAGCAGATGATCCCGCGGCTGAGCGACCGCCGGGTCATCACCTACGGCTTCTCGCCGCAGGCGGACGTGCGGGCGGACCGGATGGTGATGGACAAGCTGGGGGCGACGTTCGAGGTCCAACTGACCGACCGCTTCCGCGGCCGCACCCGCAAGATGGGTCCGTTCCGGCTGCCGATGCTGGGCGCGCACAACGTGCAGAACGCGCTGGCGGCCGTCGCCATCGCGGTCGAGATGGACGTGGACGACGCGACGATCCGCAGCGCCTTCGCCGGGTTCCGCGGCGTGAAGCGGCGCTTCACCAAGACGGGCGAGAGCGGGGGGATCACCGTAATTGACGATTACGGCCATCACCCCGTGGAAATTGCCGCGGTGCTGAAGGCTGCCCGGCAGGCTGGCGCGCGGGACGTGGTCGCCGTGGTGCAGCCGCACCGCTACAGCAGGCTGGAGAGCCTGTTCCCTGAGTTTTGCGCCTGCATGAATGACGCCGGGACCGTGATCGTCGCCGACGTCTATGCGGCGGGCGAGGCGCCGATCCCCGGCGTGTCGCGCGACGCCCTGGTGGATGGGCTGCGGGCACGCGGCCATCGCAGCGTCGTGCCGCTGCCCGGCCCGGAGCACCTTGGCGAGATGGTCCATGCCATCGCGCGGCCCGGCGACTTCGTGATCTGCCTCGGTGCCGGCACCATCACGGCCTGGGCCGGCGCCCTGCCCGGCGAGCTGGCCGCCTTGCAAGCCGGCAGCACGCGGCGGGCCGGATGAGCGCCGTCCTCGCCATGCCGCACTTGGCGGACCGCCTGCCGGCGCTGCGCGGCCGGATGCAGGCCGATGCACCGCTGGCCCCCGCGACCTGGTTCCGCGTCGGCGGCCCGGCGGAGGCGCTGGTGCGGCCTGCCGGCCCTGCCGACTTGGCCAAGTTCCTGGCCGCCCTGCCGCTGGACGTGCCGGTGCAGGTGCTGGGCGCGGCCAGCAACGTCATCGTGAGGGACGGCGGCATCCCCGGCGTGGTGATCCGCCTGGCCCGCGGCTTCAACGAGATCAAGGTCGAGGCGGATGGCATCACAGCCGGCGCCGCGGCGCTGGACGCCACCGTATCCGAACACGCGGCCCAGGCCGGGCTGACTGGGCTGGAGTTCCTGTCCGGCATCCCCGGCAGCATCGGCGGCGCGGTTGCGATGAACGCCGGCGCCTATGGCGGCGATGTCGCCTCGTGCCTCGACTGGGCGGAGTTCGTCACCCGCTCCGGCGAGCAGGTCCGGCTGCGGGCGGCGTCGCTCGCCTTCGCATACCGCCATGCCAGTCTGCCGGCGGGCGCCGTGGTCATACGCGCCCGCTTCCGCGCACGGCCCGGCGACGCAGGCGCGATTGCCGGTGAGATGGCCCGCATCCGCGCCAGCCGGGAAGCAACGCAGCCCGTCCGCGCCCGCACCGGCGGTTCCACTTTCCGCAATCCGGAGGGCATGAAGGCATGGGAGCTGATCCATGCCGCCGATGGGCGCGGCCTGACCCGCGGCGGCGCACAGTGCAGCGAGAAGCACTGCAACTTCCTGCTCAACACCGGCGGCGCGACAGCGGCGGACCTGGAGGGATTGGGCGAGGAGCTTCGCCGCCGGGTCCATGCCGCATCGGGCGTGACGCTGGAGTGGGAAATCAAGCGCCTCGGGCTGCCGGCCCGGCCCGGCATCGCATGGGGGCAGGCATGAAGCGGGTCGCGGTCTTGTATGGCGGCATCTCGGCGGAGCGGGAGGTCAGCCTGTCCAGCGGGCAGCAGGTGATCGCCGGGCTGCAGGACGCCGGGTTCGAAGTGACGCCGATCCTGGTCGGGCGCGACCTGGGCGCGGTGATCGCCGCCCTCACCCCGGCGCCGGACGTGGTGTTCAACGCGCTGCACGGGCGGTTCGGCGAGGACGGCGCCATCCAGGGCGTGCTGGACTGGCTGGGCATCCCCTATACCCACTCCGGCATGCGCGCCTCGTCGGTGGCGATGGATAAGGAGGCGGCGAAGGCGGTGTTTGCCGCCGCCGGGCTGCCGGTGGCGCGCGGGCGCGTGGTGGACGTGGCGGAGTTGGAGGCGGCGGACCCGATCCCCCTGCCCTACGTCATCAAGCCGGTGAACGAGGGGTCGTCGGTCGGCGTGGAAATCCTGCGCGAGGGCGACAACCGCCGGGCCGCCGTGGCGCGCGCCTGGCGGTTCGGCCGCAGCGCGATGGTGGAGGAGTTCGTGCCGGGCCGCGAGCTGACGGTCGGCGTGCTGGGCGACCAGGCGCTGGCGGTGACGGAGATCAGGGCCAGCGGCGGCTTCTATGACTACGACAGCAAGTATGCCGAGGGCGGCTCCCGCCACGAGATCCCGGCTGCCCTCCACCCGGATACCTATGCGCGGGCGATGGAGGTGGCGCTTGCCGCACATCGCGCGCTGGGCTGCCGCGGCGCGACCCGGGCCGACCTGCGGTATGACGACACCGCCGGCGAGCCTGGGCGCCTCGTCCTGCTGGAGGTGAATACCCAACCCGGCCTGACCACGACCAGCCTGCTGCCGGAGCAGGCGGCGTTCGTTGGGATCGGCTTCCCCGACCTGTGCGCCTGGATGGTGGAGGACGCATGCCGCGCGTAGCCCCGCCCGACGCCCGCCCGCCGCTCAGCGCCGCGCCGGGACGCACCCCGGCCAAGCCGCCGCGCCCGCTGGAGGAACGTGCCCGCGTGCGTCCGGAGCGTCCGCGCAGCGACCGCCCGACACGCTGGCAACTGCTGCGCCGCCGCCGCCGGCGCCTGCTGCGTCCAGCGGCGATGGGTCTAGTGGTGCTGCTTACTATCGGCGGAGTCGCCGTGCTTGCCCGCGGCGCACAGCCCGGCCCGGCAATAGCCGGGCTACGCGAGCGCGTCGCCGCAGCCGCCAACCTGCGCGTTGACCAAGTGCGGATCGAGGGCCGCATCCTTACGCCCGAGCCGTTGCTGCGCGCCGCACTGGGCGTCGCGGTCGGCGACAAGCTGCTCGGCTTTTCGTTGGAAGCCGCCCGTGCCCGGATTGAGAAGCTGACTTGGGTGCAGCATGCCACCGTCGAGCGCCACCTGCCCGGCACGGTTGTCGTGCAGGTGACGGAGCGCCGGCCCTTCGCCGTGTGGCAGAACGCCGGCAAGTTCGTGCTGATTGACCGGGCGGGCCAGGTCGTGGCCGAGCAGGACCCAGTAAAGGACACCGCTGCCTTCACCGTGCTGCCCCTGGTTGTCGGCGCCGGGGCGCCCGAGAACGCGGCGGCCTTGCTGGACCAGTTGGCGGCGCAGCCCGGCCTGAAGTCGCGCGTGGTCGCGGCCATCCGGGTCGGCGAGCGCCGCTGGAACCTGCGGCTGAACAACGGCGCCGACGTGCTGCTGCCGGAGGGCCAGGAGGCCGCGGCGATGGCCAAGCTGATGGAGCTGCAAGGGACCCAGGCGCTGCTGGACCGGCCGCTGCAGACCCTAGACCTGCGCCTGCCGGACCGCTTGGTGGTGCGCCCGCAGGCGGAGCCGCACGGACCCGTCCCGTCCGGCCCAAGGCGTCCGACATGAGGAGGGAGCCGGTATGAACGATATGACGCGCAAGCATTCGCTCCCGCCCAAGTTGCCGCTGGGCATGGCGCCTGACGGGCCGGCGCGCCTGCGCCCGCTGCGCGCCGGGCCGTTCGGCGTGCTGGACATCGGCACCAGCAAGATCGTTTGCCTGATCGGGCGGGTGGACGGGGACGGGCAGCTTCGCGTGCTCGGCTTGGGGCACAACCAATCCCGCGGCGTGCGCGGCGGCGGGATCATCGACCTGGACGCGGCGGAAGCCTGCATCCGGGCCGCGGTCGGCGACGCGGAGAAGATGGCTGACCACCGCCTGCGCTCCGTTACCGTCAACCTGACGTGCGGCCACCCGGAAAGCCGGCTGTTCGACCTGCAATGGCCCGTGGGCAACCGTCCGGTGACGGAGGCGGACGTGCGCCGGGTCGTGCTGGAGGGCCGTGGCCGCGCCTTCTGCGAGGGGCGCGACACCATCCACGCGCTGCCGCTGTCCTTCGCCGTGGACGATACCCAGGGAGTGGCCGACCCGCGCGGCCTGCATTGCGACATCCTCTCTGCCCGGCTGCACGTGGTGGACGCCGGCACCACGGCGCTGCGGAACCTGCAGCTTACGCTGGAACGCTGCGAGCTGGACCTGGGCGAGCTGGTCAGCGCCCCGATGGCTTCCGGCCTGTCCACCCTGGTGGAGGACGAGCGGCAGTTGGGCGCGACCTGCATAGACATGGGCGGCGGCGCGACGTCGCTCGCAGTGTTCAGCGAAGGACAGCTTCTGCACACCGCACAGCTTCCGGTAGGCGGCAACCACGTCACCAACGACGTGGCCCGGCTGCTGTCCACGCCGGTTGCCGAGGCGGAGCGTCTGAAGACCGTCTATGGCAACGCCGAGCCGAGCCCGGACGACGAGCGGGAAATTCTGACCACTCCCGTGGTGGGCGAGGAATACGATGACATGCAGCGTATTCCGCGCAGCCGGCTGGTCGCGATCATCAAGCCGCGGCTGGAAGAAACCTTCGAGCTGGTGCGCGACCAGTTGAACGGCGCCGGGCTGGTGCAGGAGTCAGGGACGCGCGTCGTGCTGACCGGCGGCGCCAGCCAGCTTTCCGGCGCACGGGAAATGGCCAGCCGCATCCTGGGCCGCCAGGTACGGCTGGGGCGGCCTGCTTCCCTGCGCGGCCTGCCCGACCGCGCCAGCGGTCCGGCCCTCGCCACCGCAGCCGGGCTGCTCACCTGGGCCACCGGCTCGGGACGCTACCTAGCCGACATGGACCTGACCGACGACCGGCCGGTGAGTGTCTTACGGCGATTCGTGAACTTCTTGCGAGACCGTGTCTGACAGCAACAAAGCCTATGCCAGCCGTTCCATCTGTGCGTTAACGTACACCTACTTGCCCTGGAGGCCCTTGATGACCTTGAACCTGACCGTTCCCGTGCAGAACCACACCGACTTCACGCCGCGCATCACGGTAATCGGCGTCGGCGGGGGTGGTACGAACGCCGTGGACAACATGATCGCGCTCGACCTGCAAGGCGTTGAGTTCGTCGTGGCCAACACGGACGCGCAGCAGCTGCAGCACAGCCGGGCCGACCGCCGGGTGCAGCTTGGCCCGCATCTGACCCAGGGGCTGGGCGCTGGCGCCAAGCCCGAGATCGGCCGCGCCGCTGCGGAGGAGGCCGCCGACGAGCTGATGCGCCACCTGGACGGCACCCACATGGTGTTCATCACCGCCGGCATGGGCGGCGGCACTGGCACGGGTGCTGCGCCGGTGATCGCCCGGATGGCGCGGGAGCGCGGCGTACTGACGGTTGGCGTCGTCACCAGGCCCTTCACCTTCGAGGGCCAGCGCCGCACCAAGGCAGCCGACGCAGGGATCGCCGAGCTGCAGCAGTATGTGGACACCCTCATCGTCATCCCGAACCAGAACCTGTTCAGGCTGGCCAACGAGAACACGAGCTGGAGGAACGCCTTCAAGATGGCGGACAACGTCCTGTATATGGGCGTGCGCGGCGTGACCGACCTGATGATGGCGCCGGGCCTGATCAACCTCGACTTCGCCGACATACGCACGGTGATGGCGGAGATGGGCAAGGCGATGATGGGCACCGGCGAGGCCGACGGCGAGAACCGCGCCGTCCGGGCCGCGGAGGCTGCGATTAACAACCCGCTGCTGGAGGACACCAGCATGTCCGGCGCCCGCGGCCTGCTGATCAACATCACCGGCGGCGAGGACATGACGCTGTTCGAGGTGGACCAGGCCGCCAACCGCATCCGCGAGGAGGTGGCAGAGGACGCCAACATCATCTTCGGCTCGGCGCTCGACGACAACCTGAATGGCCGCATCCGCGTGTCGGTGGTGGCGACCGGCATAGACATGGCGCAGAGCGAGGCGCAGAAGCCCCGCCTGGTCGCGGTCGGCGGCGCCGGCATGACGCATGCAATCAGCACGGCGCCGATCAGCGGCCCGGTCCCGATGCCGACCGGCCCGACCAACCCGGCGCCGGCGCCCATCCCGGCGGTACTGCTGACGCCCCGGCCGATGCCGGCCGAACCGGCTGCCCCCGCAGCGCCGGCGCAGCCCGCCCAGTATGGCCCGGTGGGTCAGCCTCAGGCCTATGCTCCAGCGCCCAACGTGCAGCGCCCGGCCCCCACGCCTAACACGCGCCATAGCGCCCTGTTCGCCGAGGTGCGGCCGGAGGCGGCCGCAGCACCCGCCGCGCCAGCACCGGCGACACCGTCCGGGCGCAGCCTGTTCGGCATCATGACCGGCGCCATGCGCAAGACCCGGCCCGCCGCACCCGAGCCGACTGAGCCGCAGCGCGCCGACCCGTCCTTCCCCGGGCAGCAGGCCACTCCGCCCGCCGGCCCGCGCGCCGAGCATGTTGACGAGCCGCTGGATATCCCGGCGTTCCTGCGCCGCCAGCAGTCCTGAACTTCGGGCAGAGTCGGCAGGGCGCCCCGTGCATCACGCACGGGGCGCCCTGTTACATTTTGGGGACTTCACAGAAATGCGTGCGTTTACAGTTTGTTAGGCCGCAACACCGCGAAACATTGATTGACTTGGCCTCCGTCCCGAACCTGCGTTAGTTGACTCCGCAAGCAGCGCCCTGGCCACCGGGCACTGCGGAACAAGGAGTTTAACGATGGACGGACTGCACGACCTCGCGGAATCTGCCGGCACCCTGTTCCAGTCCATGCTGGACGCGCCGGTTCAGCGCACGCTGCGGTCTGCGATCTGCTGCGTCGGGACTGGCCTGCACAGCGGGCGGCGGGTGCAGGTCACGCTACGCCCATTGCCGGCGGGTTCAGGGGTGGTGTTCCGCCGGACCGATCTGGGGGTCAGCATCCCCGCGCGGTTCGACTGCGTGGCCGATACCCGCCTATGCACCGTGATCGCCAGCGCAGAGCAGCCCGATGCGCGGGTCGGAACTGTCGAGCACTTGATGGCGGCGCTGTCGGCCTGTGGTGTGGACAACCTTCTGGTCGAGTTGGACGGGCCGGAGATGCCGGTGCTGGACGGGTCTTCGGCGCCCTGGCTGTTCCTGCTGGACTGCGCCGGCATGACAGCGCTGGATGCAGCAGCCCCGGTGATCCAGGTGCTGCGGACTGTCCGCGTGACCGACGGTGAGGCTTTTGCAGAGTTGCGCCCGGGCGCCGGGCCCGGGCTGGACCTTGCCGTATCCATCCAGTTCGATGCAGCCGCCATCGGCCGCCAGGCCCTGACCATGTCGCTCGACGAGTACCGGTTCCGCACCGGGCTTGCCGATGCCCGGACCTTCGTGCAGACGCAGGAGATCGCCGGGCTGCGCGCCGCCGGGTTGGCGATGGGCGGAACGTTGGAGAACGCCGTCGTGGTGGACGGCGCCCGGGTGCTGAACCCGGCGGGCCTGCGCCGCCCGGACGAGTTCGTCCGTCACAAGATGCTGGACGCGGTAGGCGACCTGGCGCTGGCTGGCGCAAAGCTGCAGGGCCGCTTCATCGGCCACCGGTCCGGCCATGCCCTGAACAACCAGGTCCTGCGTGCGCTGTTTGCGGACTCGGCGAATTGGCGCGAGGTGCCGGCGGCCCTGGCGGAGTGGAGCCGGGAGGCAGCTTGACGCGGCGCTTCGCTTGCGGGCCGGGCGTGCTATAAGGCCGGGATCATGACGTTATCTCGTACCCGTCGCTCTGCCTTTCGCCTCGCGCCTGGCCTGCTGGCCCTTGCCGTGCTGCCGGGCTGCGAAACGCTCAAGTCCATCACGCCCTGGACTGGGAAGAGCGAAGACCTGACGGTCAAGGCTGATCCGGCCAATAAAACGGCCGAGGAGCTTTACAACAATGGCGTGGATGCGCTGAACCAAAAGCGTTATGCCACGGCCGTCACCCAGTTCGATGCGGTCGAGCAGAACTATCCCTATTCGTCCTGGGCGGTGAACTCGCAACTGATGCACGGCTATGCCGAGTATCTGCAGAACCACTACACCGAGGCGACGGGCTCGCTGGACCGCTACATCCAGTTGCACCCCACGAACGCCAACGTGTCCTATGCCTACTACCTCCGCGCCCTGTGCTTCTACGAGCAGATCGCCGACATCCAGCGGGACCAGCGAGGCACCCAGCAGGCGATGGCCGCCTTGCAGGAGGTGGTCAACCGCTTCCCGGAAAGCGCCTATGCCCGCGACAGCCGGCTGAAAATGGACCTGTGCCGCGACCACCTGGCCGGCAAGGAGATGGAGGTCGGGCGGTTTTACCAGGGCCAGCGGCTTTACACCGCCGCCATCGGCCGGTTCCAGCGCGTGGTGGACGACTATCAGACCACGAACCACACGCCGGAGGCGCTGCACCGGCTGACGGAGATCTATCTAACGCTTGGCCTGACCGACCAGGCACGGAGAACCGCGGCCGTGCTGGGCCACAACTACCCGGGCAGCCCCTGGTATGAGAGCAGCTATGGTGACCTCGCGGATAACGGGATTGCCCCGCCGATCCCAAGCGGCCCGGGGAGCGGTCGGGGCCTCCTGTCGCGGACGTTCGGCAGCCTGTTCTAGTTTTCCGCCGTGCTGACCGCGCTTTCTATCCGCGACGTCGTCCTGATCGAGCGGCTGGACCTGCACTTCGACGCCGGGCTGACGGTGCTGACCGGCGAGACCGGCGCCGGCAAGAGTATCCTGCTGGACAGCCTTGGCCTGGCTCTCGGCGCGCGGGCCGATAGCGGCCTGGTGCGAGCTGGCGCCGAGCAGGCCAGCGTCACCGCCTGCTTCATGCCGCCGCGCGGCCATCCCGCGCTAGAGCTGCTGTCGGAGCAGGGCGTGGTGCTGGAGGACGAGCTTGTGGTGCGCCGCGTGGTGGCGCGGGACGGCCGGTCCCGTGCGACCATCAACGACCAGCCGGTGGGCGTCGCGCTGCTGCGCCGGGCCGGGGCGCTGCTGGTGGAGGTGCAGGGCCAGGGCGACCAGATGGGCCTGGCTGACCCGGCGGTGCATGCCCGGCTGCTGGACGCCTACGGCGTGCCGCCGCGGGTCCGCGCCTCCGTCAGCACGGCCTGGCGCAACTGGCGCGACGCGGTCACCGCCCTGGATGCCGCCCGCACCGCCATCGCCGAGGCGCAGCGCGAGGAGGATTGGCTGCGCCATGCCGTTGACGAGCTGACGACCCTGTCCCCGCGGGATGGGGAGGAAGAGGAGTTGGCGGCGGAGCGCCAGCGTCTGCAGGGTGGCGAGCGCCGGGCCGAGGCCATCGCGGCGGCGCTGTCCGAGATCGCCCCGCGCGACCGCCGCAATGCCGGCCCGGCCAGCAGCCTGCGGGGCGCGACCCGTGCGTTGCAAAAGCTGGTCACGCCGCAGCAGCCGGATGCGGAAAACCCGGCGCAGCCGGCCCTCGCTGCGCTGGAACGGGCCGAGGAGGCGCTGGCTGAAGCGGAAACCCTGCTGAGCCGCCTGGCCAACGAGGTGGACACCGATCCCCGCCTGCTCGAAGCCGCCGAGGAGCGGTTGTTCGGCCTGCGCGCCGCCGCCCGCAAGCACCAGACTGCGGTGTCGGAGCTGCCGGCCTTCCTGGCGCGGCTGCGCAAGCGCCTGGCGGCGCTGGATAGCGGCACGGCGGAGATCGAGGGGCTGGAGGCTGCGTCGGAGGCTGCGCGCATTACGTATTCTGATGCCGCGTCGGCGCTCAGCAGCGTACGTCAGACCGCCGCTGCCCGGCTGCAGGCCGCGGTCACGACCGAGCTGCCGCCGTTGCGGCTGGACAAGGCGCGGTTCGTCGTGGAGGTGCAGCCGCTGGAGGAGGCGCGCTGGAACGCCACCGGGGCCGACAGCGTGCGGTTCCTGATCGCCACCAACCCGGGCCAGGCGCCGGGCGCGTTGGACAAGATCGCCTCGGGCGGCGAGCTGTCGCGGCTGATGCTGGCGCTGAAGGTCGTGCTGGTCAGCGGCGGCTCCGTCCCGACCCTGGTGTTCGACGAGGTGGACAGCGGCGTTGGCGGTGCGACGGCTGCGGCGGTCGGCGAGCGGCTGGCGCGCGTCGCCGACCGGGTGCAGGTGCTGGTCGTGACGCATAGCCCGCAGGTGGCGGCCCGGGGAGGCGCCCACTTGCGCGTTGCCAAGCAGGCCCGCAGCGGCCGGGCCGAGACGATGGTGCTGCCGCTGGACCTGCCGGCTCGGCGGGAGGAGATCGCGAGGATGCTGGCTGGCGAGATCGTTACCGAGGCTGCCCGTGCCGCGGCGGACAGCCTGCTTGGGGCGGCGTGATTGCTCGCTGCTCCCTCTCCCTCCGGGAAAGGGTCGGGGTGAGGGGGCGGGTCCGCGCAGTCCCTGCCGATGCCGGGCTGGGAGCCGTCGGCACCGGACGCACTCCGCTCCGCAGCCAAGACCCCCTCACCCCGGCCCTCTCCCGGAGGGAGAGGGAGCAGCAAACTCTGCTGCTATGACCCCTGACGAGGCTGCGGCGGAGCTGGCCAGGCTTGCCGCCGAGATTGCCCGTTTGGACCGCGCCTATCACGAGTTGGACGACCCGGCCATCAGCGATGCCGAGTATGATGCGTTGCGCGCGCTCAATGCGGCGCTGGAGGCCGAGTTCCCGGACCTGGTGCGCCCGGACAGCCCGAGCCGCCGGGTCGGCGCGGCGCCGGCGGCGGGCTTTGCCAAGGTGCGCCACCGCGTGCCGATGCTGTCGTTAGACAACGCATTCGCGCCGGAGGACTTCACCGAGTTCTGCGCCCGTGCCCGGCGGTTCCTGAACCTGCCGCCCGACGCACCGCTCGGGTTCATCGCCGAACCCAAGATAGACGGCTTGTCCATAAACCTGCTGTATGAGCAGGGACGCCTGGTCCGTGGCGCCACGCGCGGCGACGGCGCGGAGGGCGAGGACGTGACCGCCAATCTGCGCACCGTGCCCTCCGTCCCGCAAACCCTGCATGGCCCGTCGCCGGCCCGGATCGAGGTCAGGGGCGAGGTGTTCATGTCCAAGGCCGACTTCCTGGCGCTGAACACGGCGCAGGCCGCGGCCGGAGCCAAGGTATTCGCCAACCCGCGCAACGCCGCCGCGGGATCCCTGCGCCAGTTGGACCCGGCGATCACAGCGACGCGCCCGCTGTCGCTGTTTGCCTACGCCCAGGGCGACGCGAGCGAGGCGGTGGCGGACACCCATGACGCCTACCTGGAGCGGCTGCGCGGCTGGGGATTCCAGGTCAACCCGCTGTCCCGTTACGTTGCGGATGACGCGGCGGCGGCGGCATTCCAGGGCGAGATCGGCCTGGACCGCGCCGGGCTGGCCTATGACATTGACGGTGTCGTCTACAAGATCAACGACCTGGCCTGGCAGCGCCGCTTGGGCTTTGTCGGACGCGCGCCGCGCTGGGCCATTGCCTGGAAGTTCCCTGCCGAGCGCGCGACGACGCAGCTTGAGAACATCCTGATCCAGGTGGGCCGCACGGGATCGCTGACGCCGGTGGCGGCGCTGGCGGCCGTCAACGTCGGCGGCGTCCTCGTCACGCGCGCCACCCTACACAACGAGGACGAGATCGCGCGCAAGGACGTGCGTGTCGGCGACACCGTCGTCCTGCAGCGCGCCGGCGATGTGATCCCGCAGATCGTCGCGGTCGTGACGGAGCGCCGCCCGGCGGACACGGTGGCCTGGATAGCACCCGAGACTTGCCCGGTCTGCCACAGCCTGGCGGTCCGTCCAGCCGGAGAAGTGGTACGGCGCTGCACTGGCGGCCTGTCCTGCCCGGCGCAGGCGGTGGAGCGGCTGATCCACTTTGTCAGCCGCCTCGCCTTCGACATCGAGGGATTGGGCGAGAAGACGATCCAGGAGTTCTATGACCTGGGCTGGCTGCACGGACCCGCCAGCATCTTCCACCTGCGGGAGCACCGCGAGGCGCTGCTGCAGCGGGAGGGCTGGAAGACGAAGTCCGTTGACAACCTGCTGCGGTCCATCGAGGCGCGACGGACCATCGGGCTGGACCGGCTGATCTACAGTTTGGGCATACGCCGGGTCGGTGAAACCAATGCGCGGCTGCTGGCCCGGCATTACAGCAGCTTCGCCGACTGGCGCGCCCGCATGCTGGCCGCAACCGTCGTGGGCAGCGACGAGCGCCTGGCGCTGGGCAGCATCATCGGGGTCGGCCCGGCCTTGGCGGAGGAGCTGGCCGCCTTCTTCACCGAGCCGCGCAACGTGGCGGCGCTGGACGAGCTGGCGGCGGAGCTGACCATCGAGGACGCGGTCCGGCCGGCCACCGCTGACGGAGCGCTGGCCGGCAAGAACCTGGTGTTCACCGGCACGTTGGAGACCATGAGCCGGACAGAGGCCAAGGCGCGGGCCGAGGCTATGGGCGCCCGGGTGACGGACAGCGTGTCGAAGCGGACGGACCTGCTGGTGCTGGGCGCGGACGCCGGGTCAAAGGCGAAGAAGGCGGCGGAGATGGGGGTCAGGACGGTGACGGAGGCGGAGTGGCGGGAGTTGGCGGGGATGCCGTCTCCGTCACCCGCTGATGTGACGCCGTGAGCCGGTTTGGCGGCGGGGTTGCGGGAAGCCAACCAGGACCGATCCTGGTTGTTGATAGGCTACGGAGGGCTGCCGCTGTATGAGCTTGGTTCTGGACGCCTCCCTCACCCCGGCCCTCTCCCGGAGGGAGAGGGAGCAGACGCAGGAGCCTGATATGCACCACATCGTAGTCGTCGGCGGGGGCGCGGCCGGGTTGGAGCTGGTCACCAAGCTTGGCAACACCCTGGGCAAGCGCGGCAAGGCGCGGATCACCCTGGTTGAGCGGTCCCGCACGCACCTGTGGAAGCCGCTGCTGCACTCGGTTGCAGCCGGCAGCCTGGACCGCGCCCAGCATGAGCTGAACTTCCTGGCGCAGGCGCATTGGCACCACTTCACCTATCGCTATGGCGAGCTGACCGGGCTGGACCGGGCCGCCAAGCGCATCAGCCTGGCTGCGACCCATGATGACGAGGGCCGGGAGATCACTCCGGCGACGACGCTGGACTATGACACCCTGGTGATCGCCATCGGCAGCATCACCAACGATTTCGGCACCCCAGGTGCTGCCGAGTTCGCGGTGCCGCTGGAAACGCCGGACCAGGCCAGCCGCTTCAACCGCCGTCTGGTCAACGCCTGCCTGCGCGCCAACACGCAGGACAGCCCGGTGCGTCCGGGCCAACTGCATGTCGCCATCATCGGCGCCGGCGCCACGGGTACCGAGCTTGCGGCGGAGCTGCACCGCACCGTGCGCGCCGTCGTCGCCTACGGCATGGACCGGATCAATCCCGCCCGCGACATACGCATCGTGCTGATCGAGGCCGCGCCGCGCATCCTCCCTGCCCTGCCCGAGCGCATCAGCGCCGCGACCGAGGGTTTGCTTGCCAAGATCGGCGTGGTGGTCCGCGCCGGCGCGCGGGTGGCCGAGGTCCGGGCTGATGGCGTGCTGCTGTCGGATGGGGAAATGATCCCGGCGGAGCTGGTGGTTTGGGCGGCCGGCGTGAAGGCGCCGGAGGTGCTGCGCGGCCTGGGGGGGCTGACCAACAACCGGATCAACCAGCTCGTCGTCACGCCGGCGCTGGAAACCGACGATCCCGACGTATTCGCCATCGGCGACTGCGCGGCTTGTCCCTTGGGGACGACCGGCGGCACGGTCCCGCCGCGGGCACAGGCGGCGCATCAGCAGGCGTCGCACATGGTGTCCACCCTACGCCGCCGGCTGCGCGGGCTGCCGCCGCAGCCGTTCGTGTATCGTGATTTCGGCTCCCTGGTGTCGCTTGGGCGTTACAGCACGGTGGGCAGCCTGATGGGCTTCCTGGCGGGGCGCAGCATGTTCATCGAGGGCTACTTTGCCCGCATGGTGTATCGGTCGCTTTACAAGATGCACCAAACTGCGCTGCACGGCGGGACGGCGGTGGCCTGGCGGGTGCTTGCACGCTACGCCGCGAAAAGCCCGGAGCCCGGCATCAAACTGCACTGAGAGCGGTTTGTGTGGGCGTCGAGGACGGCTCCACGAGAAGCTGCGGCACCCGCGCTGGACCGGCCTGAAGGCGGGTCGTGCGGCCGGGTAGCCGCATCCAGGGAAACCTCACGGCCCAAGCCACGTTCGAGCGGTAGCAGGCGTGCAAACTCAATTTGGGATCTAATGCCATGGCGATACGGTCGCATGTGCGGTTTCTTGTGGCGGTTGCAGCCGCCACTCTGCTCGTTTTCACTCCAAACCCGGTCCAGGCTCGAGGCGGCGGCGGCGGTCACGGTGGAGGCGGTCACGGCGGGGGAGGCGTTTACGGCGGCGGCTTCCGCGGCGGTGGACCTTTTGGCGGCCGGTCCGCCGCAAATAGCTTTTCCAGGGGTGGGTTTCCGATAAGGAGATTTCTTGGGGGTGGGTTCCCTACAGGAGGATTCCCTGGCGGAGGCTTTGCGGGAGGGGGCTTCTCCAGGGGTGATTTCCTTGGGGATGGTCCCTTCGGGGGCAGCTTTTACGGCAGCAATTTCGTGAATCCTAACGCGGGATTCTATAACGGCATCAATAGGCCAGGGTTCAGTCAGCGCGGTTATAGCGGTTATAGCGGCTATGGCGCTGGGGCTTATGCGGGCGGGACATCGCCAAGTCTTGGGGTCGGCGTTTTGGCCGGCGGCGCGCAACTCAACCCTGGCTACTCCGCGTTGCCGCCGGTTTACTACCCGTCGCCCGTCCCGGGGGCTTTTCCGTTGCCCGGCATGTATCACCCATACTATTGAGCCTGGAACACATCCTGCATCCCGGGGCCGGCTCTCCATCCTGGCCACGGTCTTTGATGCCGTGTTCGTGAGGCGGGGCCGAGTCTCGGTGTCGGAGGCAGGGGAAGCAGCGTCGTCGAGACGGCTGTTTAACCGGCACCAAATCGTACTAAGCAGCGAACGGTAGCCTACCGCAGTTGCGCTGGCCTACTGTGTGCAGAGCGCCGCGACAAAGCTGGAGCAGCGCTGACCGGCCCGGGCGATGCGCCGTACGAGCCAGGGCGCATTGGCTGGCGGCATGGGGCATCAGGTATCGGCGGCCACCCCGACGCTTGAAGGGGGCAGCAGGTTATGAAGCAGCGACGGCTCCGGTCTTTGGGCGCTGTGCCGCCTGTTCAGATTCGATCTGCGCTCGGGCGCGCTCCCAAAACTCTAAGTCGCCTCCCTCCGGGCGCCCAGCTTGCTCCCACAACTGGTAGGCACGCTCCCGGATCGGGGTCAAAACGTCGTCCTTAGCCATCGTCGCCCCTTGCCGTCGCGTGAAGCAATGCGTGATCCCGGGGTTGGTTCACGGACCGTTGGCGTAGATTACGGGGAGGCCTGGCCTGCCGTCCACCCCAGTTCCGCAGCGATCTCGGCATTATGCTGCCCAGCGGCCGGCAGGTCCCGCCGCAGCGGCAGCCGCTCCCCATCCAGCGACAGCGGTAGTGCAGGCAGCGGCAGCACCTGTCCGTCCGGCAGGGTCAAAGGCACCAGCCCGCCGGACCCCAGCAGATGCGGGTCATGGAACAGGTCCACCGGCTCGGCAATCGGTGCATAGGGCAGGCCCAGGGCCTCGCACTGGGCCATCAGCGCCGTCTTGTCGTAGGCGGCGAAGGCTGCGGCGATGCGCGGCAAAGTCCACTCGCGCGCTGCCACCCGATCCGTTTGCGTCACCAGCCTGGGGTCGCAGGCCAGCTCCGGCAGGCCGAAGGCGCTGCACATCACCTGCCACTGGGTGTCGGTGACCACGCCGATAAACACTTGCGCGCCGTCGGCAGTGTCGAAGATGTCATACACCGCCCAGGCCGGCTGGCGGATGCCCATCGGCGGCGGGGCTTGGCCCATGATGCGGGCCTGCGCCATGTGCTGCGCCACCAGGAAGGCGGTGTTCTCGAACAGCCCGGCCTGTACGTGCTTGCCCCGGCCGGTCCGGTGCCGCTCCTCCACCGCCGCCAGCACGCCCAGCGCGGCGAAGGTGCCGCCCATGAGATCGTTGACTGACGAGCCCGTACGCATCGGCTTGCCCGGCAGGCCCGTCATGTAGGCCAGCCCGCCCATCATCTGCACCACCTCGTCCAGCGCGGTACGGTGGGCGTAGGGGCCGGGCAGGAAGCCCTTGCAGCTCGCGTAGATCAGCCGCGGGTTTTCTTCGCGCAACGCTTCGTAGGATAGGCCCAGCTTGTCCAGCGCGCCGGGGCGGAAATTCTCGACCAGGACGTCAGCATCCTCCAGCAGCCGCTTGACCAATGCCAATCCATCCGCCGACTTCAGGTCCACCGTGAGGCTGCGCTTGTTGCGGTTCAGCATGGCGAAGAAGCCGGAGCCGGCGTTGCGCAGCCGCCTTGTGTTGTCGCCTGCGGGCTTGCCACCCTGCGCCGCCGGCTCGACTTTGACGACATCGGCCCCCAGGTCGGCCAGCACCAGGCCGCAGGCGGGGCCCATGACCATGTGGGTGAACTCGACCACGCGCAGGCCGGCCAAGGGCGTCTGCATCAGGCCGCAGCCCGGCCAGCCGGAACAAACGTGCGCGGCAGGCCGGCGCGGGCGAGCGCACCGTGCATCGGCTCGTCCGGCAGCCCCTCGTGCAGCAGGGCGCGCGCCGCAACCAGGCGGTCCAGGTTGATGCCGGTCTGGAACCCCATGCTTTCCAGCATGAATACAAGATCTTCGGTCACGATGTTGCCGCTCGCGCCTGGCGCGAAGGGACAGCCGCCCAGCCCGGCGAGCGATGCGTCGAAGTTCCGCACCCCCTCCTCCAGACCCGCCAAGGCATTGGCCAGGCCCAGGCCCATCGTGTCGTGCAGGTGCAGCCCGTCCATCTTGGCACCCACCGCGGCGCGTACGGCGCGCACCACGGAGCGTATTTGCGCCGGGTGCGCGTAGCCCACCGTGTCCGCCAGGGCCAGGCTGTCCACCCCTATGTCTGCGAGTGCCTCGGCCACGCGGACCACTGCGGCCTCCGGCACCACGCCGTCAATCGAGCAGCCGAATGCCGTGCTGCATGCCGCCTCGATCTGCAGCCCCGGCGATGCCGTGCGCGCCCACTCGACGATGCGGCGGACCTCCGCCACCTGGTCCATCGTGCCGCGGTTGGTGTTGGCGCGGCTGTGGCCCTCGCTGACGCTGACGGGGATGCTGACCCGGCGGGCGCCGGCCGCCGCCGCAGCCTGGGTACCGCGCAGGTTGGGCGCCAGGGCCACGACCAGGCAAGGCAAGGAGCGCACGGCCTGCACGACCTCCACGGTGTCGGCCATCTGCGGGATCAGCCGCGGCGGCACGAAGCTGCCGACCTCGATCTCCGGCACGCCAGCGCCGGCGATCGCCTCGATCCAGCGCACCTTGGCCGCAGTCGCCATGCGCGAGCGCGACATCTGCAGGCCATCCCGTGGCCCGACCTCGCACACGATCACCCTTTCCGCCATCGCCGGCCCTCCGTATAAAGTGCAGGGTGCGGCGAGACGACAGGGCGTGCAACCCTCGCGCGGTTGTGCTGCACTGCGTCAAGCCTATCTGGCGTATGACCGCCCGATAGAACCACGTTGGTGACAACCATGCTGCACCGATCCCTGCCCGCTTTGGCGCTCGCCATTGCCGCACTCTCTGCATCTGCCGCAACCACTCCTGTCTCCGCCCAGCCCGGCCCGGGGGGCCCGCCCGCGGTCGGCGTAGTGCAGGCAAAACGCGTCCCGGTGGTGGAATCCAGCGAGTTCGTCGGCCGGGTCCAGTCCATCAACCGTGTGGACCTGGTGGCGCGGGTGACTGCCTTCATGCAGGAGCGCCGGTTCCAGGAGGGCGGCGAGGTCCGCGCCGGGGACTTGCTGTATCGGCTGGAGCGTGCGCCGTTCGAGGCGCAGGTCGCCGCGCAGGCGGCCCAGGTCGCCCAGGCCAACGCGGTGCTACAGAACAACGCCATCAAGCTGAACCGCGCCCAGTCGCTGCTGAGCGGCCCTGCCGGACAGCAGAGCAACGTGGACGACGCCGTGTCGGCCCAGCGCAGCCAGGCCGCGGCGCTGGCCGGCGCACAGGCGCAGCTCCGCCTGGCGCAGACCAACCTGGACTATACCGAGATCAAGGCGCCGATAGACGGCAAGATCAGCCGCACCCTGGTGACCGAGGGCAACGTCGTCAGCCCGAGCACCGGCACGCTGGCCACCATCACCAGCCAGGACCCTATGTATGTGCTGTTCCCGGTGTCGGTCCGGGCGGCCGACGACCTGCGGGACCGTTATGCTGACAAGGGCGGGTCCAGCGCGGTAAAAATCCGGCTGCGGATGCCCAACGGCAAGCAGTATGACCAGGCCGGCACCCTGGACTACGTGGACCCGACCGTGGCCCCCAACACTGACACCCTGATCTTTCGCGGGCGGATTCCGAATCCGGTCCGCCCTGGCTCCCAGGCGGGGCAGCCCGGCGACCGCGAGCTGTCTGACGGCGAGTTCGTCACCGTGATCCTGCAAGGCGTGCAGCCCGTGGAGCAGTTGGCAATCCCGCGCGCCGGGGTCTTGTCGGACCAGCAGGGCAACTACGTTTGGGTGATCGGCGACGGCAACAAGGCGGAGCAGCGGCGCATCCAGTTGGGCCAAAGCACGCCGGAACAGGCGGTGATCTCCGCCGGGCTTAAGGAGGGCGAGACGGTGGTGGTGGACGGCGTGCAGCGCGTGCGGCCCGGCGCCGTCGTGAACCCCGCCCCGGCTGGCGCCGGGCCGACCATGGCGCCCCAGGGACCGAGGACGTAATCCCATGATCTCCGGCGTCTTCGTTGACCGGCCGCGGCTGGCCATCGTCATTGCGATCATTACCAGCATCGCCGGGCTGCTGGCGCTGCTGGTGATCCCCGTCAGCCAGTTCCCGGACATCGTGCCGCCGCAGGTCCAGGTCACGACCCGCTACCCCGGCGCGTCGGCAGCAGTGGTGGAAGCGACGGTGGCGCAGCCACTGGAAGCGCAGGTCAACGGCGCCGACCGCATGATCTACATGAAGTCCAACTCGGCCAACGACGGCAGCTATGGCCTGACAGTGTCGTTCGAGCTGGGCACCAACCCCGACATCAATACCGTCAACGTGAACAACCGGGTGCAGGCCGCACTGAGCCGCCTGCCGGCCGAGGTGCAGCGCCAGGGCGTGACGGTTCAGAAGCGGTCCTCCGCCATCCTGGAGTTCCTGGCGTTCAGCAGCGAGGGCGCGAAGCAGACTCCGCTGTTCATCTCCAATTACGTCACGATCAACGTCCTGGACCGGCTGAGCCGCGTGTCGGGCGTGGGGTCGGCGTCGCTGTTCGGCGCGCTCGACTACTCCATGCGGATCTGGTTCGACACCAACCGGCTGATCGCGCTGGGCCTGGCGCCCAGCGACATCATCACCGCCATACAGCAGCAGAACGTGCAGGCGCCGGTCGGTCGGGTCGGCGCGCGTCCGACCAGCGACGACACCCAATTCCAGATCAACCTGCAGACCAAGGGCCGCCTGACTCAGCCGGAGGAGTTCGGCAACATCATCGTCCGCGCCAACTCTGACGGCTCGGTGCTGCGGGTGCGCGACGTGGCACGGGTGGAGCTGGGCGCCGCGACGCAGGACAGCGAAAGCCGGCTGAACGGCGACCCGGCGGTCACGCTGGGCATCTACCTGGCCCCTGGCGCCAACGCGGTGCAAACCTCCGCCCGGATTCAGGCGGCGCTGGACGACCTGGGCAAGCGCTTCCCGGAGGGGTTGCGGAGCAACGTCTTCTACAACAGCAGCACCTTCGTGTCCGACACCATCGAGGAAGTGAAGAGCACGCTGATCGAGGCCTTCGTGCTGGTCGCGATCGTGGTGTTCATCTTCCTCGGCAACCTGCGCGCGACGCTGATCCCGATCATCGCGGTCCCGGTCAGCCTGATCGGTACCTTCGCCGTGCTGCTGGTGCTGGGCTACTCGGCCAACACCGTGTCGCTGCTGGCGCTCGTGCTCGCCATCGGCATCGTCGTGGACGACGCCATCGTGGTGGTCGAGAACGTCGAGCGCGTGATGGAGGAGGAGCCGGAACTGACGCCGCGCCAGGCGACGAAGAAGGCGATGCAGCAGATCACGGCGCCGATCATCGCCATCACCCTGGTGCTGCTGTCGGTGTTCGTGCCCATCGGGTTCATCCCCGGCATCTCCGGCACGCTGTTCCGGCAGTTCGCGGTGACGATCAGCGTCGCCATGCTGATCTCGGCGACCAACGCGCTGACGCTGTCGCCGGCGCTGTGCGGGGTGTTCCTACGGCACGGCGGGCCGAGGCGCGGGATCATGGGGTGGATCGGCCGGCGCATTGACAACGTGCGGGATGGTTACGCGAACGTCGTCGGCCGGCTGCTGCGCGTCGGCGTGCTGGCGGTACTGCTGGTCGTGGTGTGCTTCGGCGGCATCTACGGCCTGACCCTGCGCACGCCCACCGGCTTCTTGCCGGAGGAGGACCAGGGCGCGTTCTTCGTCGCGATCCAGTTGCCGGACGGCGCCAGCGTCACCCGCACGCGGGAGGTGGTCACCCGCGTGGAAGCCATCGCCAAGGGTATCCCGCAGATCGAGAAAGTGCTTGCCATCGTAGGCTTCTCCCTGCTGGACAGCGGCAACCAGTCGAACGCGGCCTTCATGGTAATGCGGATGAAGCCGTTTGCCGACCGCAAGGCGGCGTCGGACAAGGTGCAGGCGCTGATCGGGCAGATGGCGCAGGGGCTGGGCGGCATACGCTCGGCCATCGCGTTCCCGTTCAACCTGCCGCCGATCATCGGGCTGAGCACCGGCGGCGGCTTCGAATACCAGCTGCAGAACCTGGAGGGCCGTGAGCCCGCCGAGATGGGCAGCGTGCTGAACGGCCTGCTGGCGAGCGCCAACGCCGATCCGAAGCTGGCCCGCGTGTTCAGCACCTTCAGCGCCACGACGCCGTCCATCTACCTGGACATAGACCGGGAGAAGGCGCAGGCGCTGGGCCTGTCCATCAGCGACGTGTTCACCGCGTTGCAGGCGACGCTGGGCGGCATCTACGTCAACGACTTCAACCTGTTCGGGCGGACCTGGCAGGTGAACATCCAGGGCGACGCCGTGGACCGGACCGACATCCCGGCGATCTGGCGCATCTACGTCCGCAACAAGCAGGGGACGATGGTGCCGCTGCGCTCCATTGCGGATGCGCGGATCGTGCTGGGGCCGCAGACCATCAGCCGTTACAACAACTACCGCTCGATCACCGTGCAGGGAACGCCGAAGCCCGGCGTTTCATCTGGCGAGGCCCTGGCGGCGATGGAGGGGATCAGCGACCGCACGCTGCCGGCGGCCTACAGCTACGAATGGACGGGGACGGCCTACCAGGAGAAGACGGCTGCGGGGCAGACCGGCAAGATACTCGGTCTGGCAATCCTGTTTGCCTACCTGTTCCTGGTGGCGCTGTACGAGAGCTGGGTCATTCCGATACCGGTGCTGCTGTCGGTTAGCGTCGGCATCCTGACGGCCTTTATCGGGATGCAGGTCACCAGCCTGGCGCTGGACCTGTATGCGCAGATCGGGCTGGTCGTGCTGATCGCGCTGGCGGCGAAGAACGGCATCCTGATCGTGGAGTTCGCCAAGGACCAGCGCGAGGCCGGCAAGAGCATCAAGGAGGCGGCACGACTGGGCGCGCAGACCCGGTTCCGCGCGGTGATGATGACGAGCATCGCCTTCATCCTGGGCCTGGTGCCGCTGGTGACCGCCAACGGCGCGGCTCAGGTCAGCCGGCGGGCAGTGGGGACGCCGGTGTTCGCGGGGATGCTGGGCGCGAGCACGATCGGCATCTTCCTGATCCCGATGCTGTATGTCGTGTTCCAGACAATGCGCGAGAGGGTGAAGGCGCGGTTCGGCGGCAAGGGTGGGGACGAGGGGCATGGCGGCCCAACGACCGCCGTGCCGACTCCGCCCGCACGGGTGCCTGAGTCGGTTGGCTGACGTGCCTGCTCCCTCGCCCTCCGGGAGCGGGTTGGGGTGAGGGAAGCCACAGGACCTGCCCTGTATCAGCGCCGTGCCGATCCGCGCTGCAACGGCCGGAGATCGCGCCAGCGGCCTCCCTCACCCCAACCCTCTCCCGGAGGGAAAGGGAGTCATAGCGCGCCCCCTTCCCCTTTTCGACTGACGCCGTAAGTGTAGGCGTAACCGCTCCACAATGAAGGAAACCTCCGCATGACAAAGTTCGGCATGGCCCAGCCCGTCCGCCGGGTGGAAGACCCTCGCCTGCTGATCGGTGACGGACGCTACACCGACGACATCTCCCTGCCGGGCGAGACCTTCGGCGTCGTGCTCCGCAGCCCGCATGCCGCCGCCCACATCCTATCAATTGACACTTCGGCGGCCAAGGCGATGCCTGGCGTGCTCGCCGTCATCACTGGCGCGGACCTGCAGGCGGACGGCATTGGCGGCCTGCCTTGCGCCATACCGCTCAAGAACCGCGATGGCAGCAAGCGTGCGGATGTGCCGCATCCCGTGCTCGCGATCCAGCATGTGCGCCACGTCGGCGACCCCGTCGTCTTCATCGTCGCCGAGACCCATCAGGCCGGCCGCGATGCGCTGGAGGCGGTGATGGTGGATTACGACCTGCTGCCGAGCGTCACCGACCTGGGTGCGGCAATGGATGCCGGCCAGCCGCAGGTTTGGGACAGCGTGCCGAGCAACCGCTGCTTCGACTGGGAGACCGGCGACAAGGCCCGGACCGACGAGTTGTTCGGCCAAGCCGCGCATGTGACCCGTCTGACGGTTGTGAACAACCGCGTCGTCGTCGCCAGCATGGAGGCGCGCGCCGCCGTCGCCGAGTATGACCCGGCCAGCGAACGCTGGACCTTGCACACCAACACCCAGGGCGGCTGGAGCATCAAGGGGATGCTCGCCAGCGCTGTGTTCAACGTGCCGGAGGAGCGTTTCCGCGTCATAACCCCCGACGTCGGCGGCGGCTTCGGCATGAAGCTGTTCCTGTATGCCGAGCACGCGCTGACCTGCTACGCCGCCCGCAAGGTCGGTCGCCCGGTGAAGTGGGCCAGTGAGCGCAGCGAGGCGTTCCTGTCCGACACGCATGGCCGCGACAACATCATGCAGGGCGAGATCGCGCTCGATAAGGACGGCAAGTTCCTGGCGATGCGGATACGCAACGTCGCCAACATGGGCGCCTACCTGTCCAACTACGCGCCGATGATCCCGACGATGGCGGGCACCAAGGTGCTGGCGAGCGTCTATGGCTTCCAGGCGATCTATGCCAACGTGGTTGGCGTGTTCACCAATACGGTTCCGGTGGACGCTTACCGCGGCGCTGGCCGGCCGGAAAGCAACTATGTCGTCGAGCGGCTGATTGACGCAGCCGCGTTCGAGGCCGGCATTGACCGGGTGGAGCTGCGCCGCCGCAACATGGTGCCGCCATCGGCCATGCCGTACGTGTCGGCGATGAAGCAGACTTATGACAGCGGCGATTTCGGCAAGGTGCTGGATGCGGCGCTGCAGAAGATGGATTGGGCCGGGTTCGAGCATCGCCGGGCCAGCAGCGAGGCACGCGGGATGAAGCGCGGCATCGGCATGGCCTACTACCTTGAGGCGACCGGCGGCTCGCCCAGCGAGCGGGCTGAGATACGCTTCGCCGATGACGGCTTCGTGGATGTGTTCGTTGGCACGCAGAGCACGGGCCAGGGGCATGAGACCGCCTATGTGCAGCTTACCGTGGACCAGCTCGGCGTTGACGGCGACAAGGTCCGCATCCGGCAGGGCGACACCGACACCATCCCGACCGGCGGCGGCACCGGCGGCGCGCGCAGCCTGTATTCCGAGGGCCAGGCCATCCTGGTGACGGCGGCCAGCGTGATCGAGAAGGGCAAGCAGGCAGCGTCCGAGGCGCTGGAAGCATCGGTCGCCGACATCGAGTTCGTCGGTGGCCGGTTCAGCGTGGCCGGCACGGACCGGGGCATGGACATCCTGGAGCTTGCAGCCCATCAGCGCAGCCGTGCCTCATGCGGGCAGGAGGCGACGCAGTTGGACGCCGCCGAGGTCGCGCAGATCGAGAAGCACACCTATCCCAACGGCTGCCACATGGCGGAAGTCGAGGTGGACCCCGAGACCGGGATCATCAGCGTCGTCCGCTACATCGTCTGCGACGACGTGGGCAAGGCGGTGAACCCGATGATCGTGCGCGGCCAGGTGCATGGCGGCGTGGCGCAAGGCGTGGGCCAGGCGATGCTGGAGCGCACGTCCTACGATCCCGAGAGCGGCCAGCTCCTGTCGGGCAGCTTCATGGACTATGCACTGCCGCGGGCGGCGGACCTGCCGGACATCGAGGTGGACCTGATCGAGGTGCCTTGCCTCAGCAACCCATTGGGCGTGAAGGGCGCCGGTGAGGCCGGGGCGGTTGGCAGCCCGCCGGCGATGATCAACGCCATCGTGGACGCGCTGCGCGGGTCCGGGGTGAAGACAATTGATATGCCGGCAACGCCTGAGAAGGTGTGGAAGGCAATACACATGGCGCAGGCCGCCTAACGGCAATTGTCCTGCTCCCTCTCCCTACGGGAGAGGGTTGGGGTGAGGGGGCGGGCAAGCATCATCCTATCCTGAGTTGGGGCTGTTAGCAGGCGCACAGGCAGTCTGCCGCTCCGCAGCCAAGACCCCCTCACCCCGGCCCTCTCCCGGGGGACAGGGAGAATAAGGCGAACAGTCCCATTTCCGTCACACGGGCAACCCGCCCGGACACCCGGCGTTGTCAGGCCATCATCAACGGAGGTCTCAATGTCAGATTACAGCATGAACGATGCCAAGGCGCAGATTTCCCAGCTTCGCGACCAGGTGCAGAATCTGATGTCCGAGCGCGTGACCCCCGCCCTGTCGAACGCCGCCGGCACCGCCGAGGATTATGCCCGGCAGGCCCGGGAGATGGCTTCGGACCAGGCCGAGATGCTGTCTGATCAGGTGCGGGAATCACCACTAGCGGCGATCCTGATCGCGGCTGGCGTTGGTTACCTGCTCGGCCGCGTCGCGCGCTGATCCGATGCGCGCAGTCGAGCTAGCCAAGGTTGCTGCGAACGCGGAGGCCCTTCGCCTGCGCGAGATGGCGAGCCGGCAGTCCATGCGTGCAGTCTACGGCGCCGTCGCCGCCGTGTTCGCGCTTGGCGTGCTCGTGTTGCTGCATGTGGTTGCCTACAATCTCATGGTTCCCAACGTTTCGCCGGTGGTGGCAAGCCTGATCTTGCTGGCTGTGGATCTCGTCATCGCTGGAGCGTGCGGATTGAAGGCGCTTAAAAGCGTGCCTGGCACTGTCGAATCCGAGGCGTTGGCGATACGCAAGCAGGCGGTTCACGACATGCGTGGTTCGATTACGGCTGTGTCTTTGGCCGGAGAAGCCCTTGGCTTTGCGGTGCGGCCCAAGCGCAGTGTAACCGTTGTCCGTCCGCGTGGCACGGTTAGGCTGGCTGGAGAAGTGGCTTCGCGTTTGCTGCGACGGTAGCGTCTAAGTCCGGCCAACTCTGGCCGGATGCTGGGACTGCGGCTATAGGGCCGGGTGACCTTTGAGGACACCTGGCCCTTGACGTTTTCAGACCTATCTACCGTCATCGCCCGCCGCCAGGAGCGGATCGGGCGGATCACGCTAAACCGTCCCGAGGCGTTGAACGCCCTGGACCTGGCAATGATGCAGGCAGTCCATCAAGCGCTGGACGAGTGGCGGGACGATCCGGCAGTCCATGCCGTGGTCATCGAGGGCGCAGGAGGCCGGGCGTTTTGCGCTGGAGGTGATATCCGCCTGGTCCGTAACCTGTCGTTGGCTGGGGACCAGGCTGGCATCGAGGCGTTCTTCATCGCCGAGTATGCGATGAACCTGGCCATCGCCCGATATCCCAAGCCGTATGTATCGCTGATTGACGGGGTCTGCATGGGTGGCGGGATCGGGTTGTCCATCCATGGCTCGGCGAGGGTCGCGACCGAGGCGGCCATGTTTGCGATGCCTGAAACAGGCATTGGCTTGTTCCCGGATGTTGGAGCCAGCTACGCGCTGCCCCGGCTACGCCCGGGTTGCGGGATGTATATGGCGCTGACCGGGGCGCGGCTGGGTGGGGCTGACGCTCTGTGGGCTGGCGTGGCAACGCATTACGTCTCGCGTGAAACCCTGGCCGAGTTGGCAGACGAGATCGCGGAGGAGGGCGTGGCCGTACTTGGCAGCGCAACGGTGCCGACGACGGATGCCCTGCTGCCCTACGCTGCCTCCCACCTGCGGGCGTTTGAAGCGGACAGCGTCGCCGGGATCGTCACGAGGCTGGCTGATGACGGGTCGGACTGGGCCGACGAGGCCCTCCACGCGATCAAAACCGCATCCCCCAGTTCCGTTATGTGGTCGTTCGAGCTGCTGCGGCGCGGCGCAGGCCGGACACTGGAGGAGTGCCTGCAGGCCGAATTGGCGCTGACCCGTCATGCGACGCGGCATCCGGATTTCCTGGAAGGGGTGCGCGCGATGGTGGTGGACAAGGATCGCGCCCCGCGCTGGTCGCCGTCCGCCTTGGCGGCGGTGGACCAGGACGCGATTGCGGCGATATTCGCATGATGCTGCAGACGGCCCGGCTGCGCCTGCGCCGCTGGATGCCGTCCGACCTGGAGCCGTTTGCCGCGCTGAACCGGGACCCCGAGGTGATGCGCTACTTCCCTGCCTTGCGGGACCGGGCCGAGAGCGCGGCCTCAATGCGGCGTAACGAGGCCTGCTTCGAAGCAAATGGCTTCGGGGGCTGGGCGATGGATCTGCCCGGCGCCGGGTTCATCGGCTTTTGCGGCCTGATGGTGCCGCGGTTCACCGCGCACTTCACGCCCTGCGTTGAGATCGGGTGGCGGATGGCGCGGGCGCATTGGGGCCAGGGATATGCGACCGAGGCTGCGCGGGCGGCGCTGGCGGACGGGTTCAGCCGGATCGGCTTGCCCGAGGTCGTCGCCTTTACCCCCGCCGGCAACCGCCCATCGTGGCGGCTGATGGAGCGGGCCGGCATGGTCCGTGACCTCCTTGGGGACTTCAACCATCCCGATGTGCCGGAGGGCGATCCGCTGCAACGGTTCGTCCTGTACCGGATCAGCGCACCTACGGGTCGCTAGAACGGAATGCAACGCCATGTTGCGAGAGTATCCTAGGCAGGTTTGCACCCTATCCCGCGCCAGCCGTCATCAGCGCCCTGCAAGCACCACCACCACTCCGGCGACGATTAGTCCCAACCCTGCCACGTCCTCCCGGCGCAGGGTTTCCCGCAGGTAGAACCGACTGAACAACAGCGTGAACACCACCTCGACCTGTCCGACCGTCCGGATCAGCGCCACGGGCGCCAGCGCAAACCCGGCGAACCAGCACGCCGAGCCGCAGGCCGACAAGGCCCCGACCCACGCGCCCCTCCGCCAGCCGGTGAACGCGGCGCGCAATCCCGGCGGCTCCCGCCACGCCATCCAGGCGCCCTGCATCAAGGTTTGCATCGTGTTGGTCATGACCAGCGCCAGCAACGCCGCCAGCACCGGGTCCGGGGCGGCCAGGGCGACCGTCGCGGCCTTGATCCCCACGCCGGCCAGCGCGAACCCGGCACCCGCGCCCAGGCCGCACAGCGCCGCCGGCTGCGACGTGGCCCGCAACAGCTCCCGCAGGTTCAGGCCTCGTCCCGCGAGAGACAGCAGCAAGACCCCGGCCACGCCGACGCCGATGCCGGCCAGGGCCAGGGGGCGCAGCGTCTCGCCCAGCACGAGCCAGGATACCACGGCGGCCTGCACGGCATCCGTCTTGGAATAGGCGGTGCCGACGGCGAAGCTGCGGTAGCCGAAAGCCATGATTAGCAGCGACGTGCCCAGCACCTGCGCCAGCCCGCCCGCGGCACAGCCGAGCAGGAACCCGGCATTGGGCGGCGGCAGGGTGCCGCGTGTGGCGGTCCAATATGCCGCAAGCAGCACGGCGCCGACCGGGATGGCATAGACATAGCGGACAAACCCGGCAGTCCCGACCGAGAACTCCCCGCGCAGCCGCTGCTGCAATGCCGTGCGCCAGGTCTGGAACAGGGCGGCGGCCAGGGTGATGGGGAGCCAGAGCGGCATCAGAAGGTGCGCGGCCGGGGTCCTTGCCCTTGCCGGAGCTGGTGGGGGTAAGAGAGTCTTGGCTGCCTGGCGGGGGAGCTGAACCGGCAGGGGCAGCGCCGAACGACCCCCTCACCCCGGCCCTCTCCCGGAGGGAGAGGGAGTAGGTAGGCAACCTCTTCCGCCCTTGCTGCGTTGCGGGCAAAATAGGAATTATATGCCATGCGCGCCATTCTTCTTGTCGCTATCCTGCTTGCGACACCTGCATTGGGCCAGAACCGGGGACGGGAACCGGACCAGGGACAGAGCAATAAAGTTTGGACCCCGGCGCCGACAGCAGGGCCCGTTGACGATACCAGCGCGCCGGCGGACCGTGCTGGCGTTGCGTCCAGCGCCGACGTCGGGGCGCCGTTCAACGCCATCCCCAGCGGAGCGATCAGTGGCAGCGGGCGCACAGGCTCGGCAACGGTAGGAACTACCCCCAGCACCGAGACTGTGACTCCCAACGTCTCCAGGTAGCGTCAAACTCCGCTGAACCGCGGCGGCCGCTTCTGCAGGAACGCGGCTTTTCCTTCGGCATGGTCGGCAGTCAGGAACAGGCCGGACTGCGCCTCCCGCTCCCAATCCAACGCCGCATCCAGCCCGGCGGCCAGCCATTGCCGGGTCAAGGCGACGGGCAATGGCGCGGCATCCGCGAAGCGCCTGGCGCGGGCGGTGGCCGCGTCCAGGGTACCACCTGGTTCCACAAGCTCGTCCACCAGCCCAACCTGCTCTGCGCGGGCAGCGTCCGTCGGATCGCCGTAGAGGAGCACCTGCCGCGCCCGGCCCTGGCCGATGCGCGCCGGAAGCGTATGAAGCAGGCCGAGGTCGGCGATCAAGCCGATCCTGCCGAAGCCCGCGGCGAAACGTGCGTCCCGCGCCGCAATGATCGTATCGCAGCACATGGCTAGGGACAGCCCGGCGCCGACGCACCAACCCTCGACCGCTGCGACGATCGGCTTGCTGCCCTTTATCAGAAGCCGGACGAGCTGGTGGGTCAGGCGGAACCGTTCCCGTCCGGCTGCCAAGTCGGCGACGTCCATGCCGCTGATGTCGCCGCCAGCGCAGAAGGTGCCGCCGGCGCCGGTGATGACGATGGCTCGCAGGGCCGGGTCGGCCTCGATGCGCTCCAACGCCTCGACCAGGGCGCGGCGCATCGGGATGGCCAGGGCATTGCGCCGCTCCGGGTAGTTCAGCGTCAAGACCGCCGTCAGGCCGTCGCGGTCTTCGGTCAGCATGGCGCGTCTCCCAGCTCGATCACGGCGTCGGCGGCATAGGCGCCGCCGCCCTCGGGCATGGCGAAGACCGGGTTCAGGTCCACCGCACGCAGGCGCGGCCCGGCTTGCACCGCGAACACGGACAGACGCGCCAGCATCATCGCCAGGGCCGCCACATCGGCCGGCGGACGGCCGCGGACGCCCAGCAGGATCGGAGCGGCACGTATGGAGCGGATCATCCGCTCGGCCACGTCCACGCCGAAGGGGCAGCGGTGCAGCGCGACGTCCCGCAGCACCTCGACGAAGATGCCGCCGAGGCCGAACATCGCCACCGGGCCGAACACCGGGTCCTGGGTGATGCCCATGATGCACTCGACCCCGCCGCGGAGCTGCTTGGCGACCAGGACGCCCTCGATGCGGGCGTCCGGCGCCGCGGCGCGGGCACGGTTCAGGATGGTGGCGACGCCGTCCCGAACCGCATCTGCGTTTTGTACACCGACGATGACGCCGCCGATGTCGGACTTGTGGACGATGTCCGGCGACAGGATCTTCAGCACGACCGGGTAGCCGAAGCCCTCTGCTGCCGCCACGGCCTCGTCCGCCGCGGCGCATGCGGCCTCTGGCGCGGCTGGGATGCCGGCCTGCGCCAGCAGCCGCTTCGCCGCGGCCTCATTCGGGGATGTCAACGGCAATGCAACAGGCTGCACCGCGGGCGGCGGCTGTCCCGGCACGGCCGCGAAGGCATCACCGAACCGGCCCATCGCATGGATCGCCACCACTGCGCGGGTCGGATCCTCGAACACCGTGAACCCGTCGCCCTCGTATTCCGCGATGCGGCTGGGCGGGGCGACGACGGACAGGACCCATAGGCGGTCCGGGTGCCGGGCCATGCTGGCGCGAAGCTGTTCGCGCAGGCGTGGCGCCATGCTGTCGGCGCCGCCGACCTGGGTGAAGAAGCCGAGCAGCGAGGTGTAGCCGCCCTCGTCGATCATGCTGTCGGTGAAGGTGCCGATCAGGCTCATGTCGTTGAACGCCTGCGCCGTGCAGTCCACCGGGTTGCGCGGTGCGGCGAAGGGCAGCAGGGCCTTGAGGCGTGCCTGGGCGTCGGCGGGCATCTGCGGTAGCGGCAGGCCCAGCTTCTCGGCGGCGTCCGAGATCAGCACTCCGGCGCCGCCGCTGATGGTGATGACGCCCAGCGTGTTGCGGACGGGGTAAATGCGCCGGGTAGCGGTGGTGGCAATGTCCAGCATCTCCTCGGTGGTGCGGGCGCGGACGACGCCGAACTCCTGCAGCACGGCGTCGGTCACCGCATCGTCGCCGGCGATGCTGGCGGTGTGGCTTTGCGCGGCATGGGCGCCAACGGCCGAGGTGCCGACCTTCATCATCACGACCGGCTTGCGCGCGGCGCGGGCGGCGGCAAGGGCGTCCAGGAAGCTGCCGGATTCGCGGATACCCTCGGCGTAGGCGGCGATCACGTCGGTGTCGGGGTCCTCGGCCAGCCAGCCGATCACGTCGCCGATGGTCACGTCGCCCTCGTTGCCGGTAGTGACGCAGATCGGCGTGCCAATGCCGCGGTTGCGGGCGGTGGCGAAGACGTGGGTGCCATAGGCGCCGCTTTGGCTGGCGATGCCGATGCGGCCGGGCTTGGGCCAGCCGTTCTCGAACGAGGAGGAGAAGATCGGGTAGAAGCCGATGCGGGCGTTGAACAGGCCGAGGCAGTTCGGGCCGACCAGGCGCATCCCGTGGCGGCGGGCGGCGTCCATCATGCGGGATTGCTGGACGGCGCCGGCCTCGTTCATCTCGGCGAAGCCGGCGGTGAAGACGATGGCGCTGCGGACCCCGCGGGCGCCCAGGTCGTCCACGGCCTGCACGGCCAGCTCGGCGGGGACGGCGACGATGGCGGTGTCTGGCACGGTCGGTAGGTCGGCGACGCTGGCGTATGCGGTGAGGCCTTGGACCTCCGACCGGTTAGGATTCACGGGCAGGATGGCGCCGGCGAAGCCTTGGTTGAGCATGTAGGCGATGGGGCGCCCGCCGATCCGGGTCGGGTCATTGCTCGCGCCCAGCACCGCGACGCTAGTGGGTCGGAGGAGGCTGTCCAGGGAAGAAAACCGGCTCACGAAAGGACCGCCCTGGCTCCCTCTCCCTTCGGGAGAGGGTTGGGGTGAGGGGGTCTTGGCTGGGCGTTGGCAAACGTCGGGTGCTGCCTGGACAGGCTTTGACCGGGCCAGGGATTGCTCTTCAAGACCCCCTCACCCCGACCCTCTCCCGGAGGGAGAGGGAGAAGATAGCCGTGTTTTGCCAATGCCTGGTTCCCCTGTTTTGCGGGGGATCATGGCCCCCTGCCCGGCTGCCGGCAAGCAAAGGGGGCGAGCATTGCTGCCCGCCCCCTGTCCGTATCAGCCTAGCCGTTCAAGCTGGCACGTCTGGCGACACCCTAGGATAGCGCGTCTGGCGACCTACTAAGATTGCGCGTCTGGCGACACGACCATGCACTTCGTGCGGCTACGCTGCAGGCGCTCGCAGGCCTGTGCAGCGGCGTCGCGGGACAGGCCGGTCAGCCGGGCGCGATACAGCACGCCGCCAGGCTGGCGCACGCCGGCGACGACGGTGCGGGCATAGGCCAGCACCTCCCGCGCCTGTCCGCGGGCGGACTGGGTGGCAGCGGAGGCCAAGCTCTCGTTGGCGAAGGCGCCGACCTGGACGGCCCAGTTGCCAGCGACGGCGGTGACTGGCCCGGTGTGGCGGGGCGCGATTGGCTCGGCGTTGGCGTGCGAGATCAGGCTGAAGCCCAAAGGCCGGGGCGCCGGGCCGAAGGGCGCCTGCACCGCGGCATATTGGCGCGGCGGCTCCGGCGGAACCACCATCGGCGACCGCGACGTTTGCGCGACCTGCACCGGGCGAGACGCCGGGGCCGGAGGCTCCGGCAGGCGCGCGGCCTGGAATGCCTGGCGCGGGGCGGCCGGCGGCAGGTATGCGGCGCGCGCCTGCATCGGCACGGGCGGCGGCGGCAGTTCCTCGACCTCCGCGACCTGCACCGGCTGCGGGCGCAGACGGATCGGCTCGGCGGGGGCGAGTGAGGCCGGGTCCGCGTCGGGCTGCGGACTGAGGCGGATCGGCTCGGCTGGCGCGAAGCTGGCAGGGTCGGGAGCCGCCTGCGGCTGCAAGCGGATCGGGTCAGCCGCTGCGAACGCCTGGGCCGGCGCGGCCTCACGCTGCGGGACGAGGCGAATCGGCCCGCCCGGCACGTATCCGCTGCTGGCCACCTGCACCGGCTCGGCCGACGCCGGGTTGAGCACGGCGGCAACCGCCGTCGAGTAGGCCGGGACCGAAGTGCGGACCGGCGCCGAAGCGCCGGCGTAGCGAGAGCCGTCCGGGATCGCGAGCGGCACGGCGTTCATCGCATACTGCTCACCCGGAGACGGGCGGTTCGGCGAGTCGCCGCCAAGCTTCGGCCCGATGCTGGCGACGTAGCGGCGCGTTTCCGCCGGCAGGATGCGGCTGCGGGTCAGGTAGTCGTCCAGCCGTCCCGGACCCGCGTTGTAAGCCGCCAGGAACCCCGGCGAGCCATAGATGTCATACATTTCCCGGATGTAGGCGGTGCCGGCCAGGATATTGTTGTGCGGGTCGTAGGGATCGTCGCCCAGCTCGGAATAACGGGCGCGCAGCTCATCATAGGTGCCGGGCATCACCTGCATCAGGCCCATGGCGCCGGCGCCTGACGTGACCAGGTTGCCGCTGCGGCCATACAGGTGCCCGCCCGATTCCTGGTGCATCACCTCACGGATCCAACGCTCCGGCACGTCATACTTCGAGGACGCCTCGCTGATGTAGGGACCCCAGGGATCACTCGCCGGACCCGGCGGCGTGTAGGTGCGGCCGGCGCGGCTGAGATAGGACCGGCTTTCCTGCTGCGCGCTGTATTGCGGCGTGGACGCGCAGGCGGACAGCACGGCGACCGCCGTCAAGCTGCTGATCACTCGGAGCTGGGAGGTGGTGGGACGCATGAAGCGATCTCCGTCGTGGCACAGCCGCAGGGCGGCCGGAGGGCACGACGGCACGGAGCCGTCGCAAGGAATCAGCGGCTTGAAGGCCGTTGCTCAGGCGGGGGTGATGAAACCCGCGCCTTCCGCGTTAGACCAGCCTACGTGCGATGGCAAGGCTTCGTGCGACGCATGGCAACTTCGTCTGGGGGCCGTGGCGTCGCTGCCGCACACTCCGGAGGCACGTCCCCGTTGCGGGCGGGCAGGCGATCCGGTAACGGGCCGCGCAGAATGAGCGCATCCCTGCCCCTCCCTGCCCCGGCCATGCCGGCCGACCTGGTCCTGCAATCGGATTCGTCGCACGCCGCGCGGCAGCGGCAGGCGATGCTGGACGTCGGCGCCGGGCTGGTCCTGTGGCGGCTTGCAGTCACGCTGGGATGGTTCGACATCCGGCTGCGCTACCGTGGATCGGTGCTGGGGCCGTTTTGGCTGACGCTGTCCACTGCCGTCATGGTTGGGGCGCTCGGCGTCCTCTATTCCACGCTGTTCAAGATGGACCTGCACGACTACCTGCCGTTCCTGGCGCTGTCGCTGGTGCTGTGGGGGTTCCTGTCGTCGCTGGTAACGGAGGCCTGCACCTGCTTCCAGCAGGCGGAGGGCATGATCCGTTCGGTCCGGCTGCCCTTCACGCTGTATGCCCTGCGCGTCATCGTGCGGAACGTGCTGGTGCTGGGCCATAACGTCGTCGTGATCCTGCTCGTCTATGCCATCTTCGACGTATGGCCCGGCGCCGCCTCCGCCGCAGCCCTGCCAGGGCTGGCGCTGTGGCTGCTCGACGGCCTGGCGTGCTGCGTGCTGCTGGGTGCTGTCTGCGCGCGGTTCCGCGACATCCCGCCCATCGTCGGCAGCGTGATCCAGATCGCCTTCTTCATCAGCCCGATCATCTGGCGGCCGGAGATGCTGAAGGGGTCCAGCGCCGCCTGGCTGCCCTGGAACCCGTTCTACACCCTGCTGGAGATCGTGCGTGCGCCGCTGCTGGGCCACCTGGCGGAGTGGCACGTTTGGGCATCGGCGCTCGGGTTCAGCGCGCTGCTGTGCGGGGTGGCGTGGCTGGGGTTCGCGCGGGTCCGCTCGCGCCTGGCATTCTGGGTGTAGCGCGCATGGCATCGGTCCGCATCGAGGGCGTGCACGTCAGCTTCCCGATCTACCATGCGAACAGCCGCAGCCTGAAGCGCACGGTGTTCGCCGCCGCATCCGGCCGCCTGCAGGAGGACGCCAAGCACCGGGTGGTGGTGCAGGCGCTGCGGGACGTGTCGTTCACCCTGCGCTCTGGCGACCGGCTGGGCCTGGTCGGCGGCAACGGCGCGGGGAAGACGACGCTGCTGCGGACGCTGGCCGGCATCTACGAGCCGGTGGTGGGCCGGGTCCATGTGTCCGGCAGCATCGGGGCGCTGCTGGACCCGAACCTGGGCATGAACCCGGAGCTGACAGGGCGGGAGAACATCGCGCTGCGCGGCCTGTATAACGGCATGCCGCGCCCAGCGATCCGGCGGCTGGAAGAGGATGTGCAAGAGTTTGCCGAGCTGGGCGAGTTCCTGGACCTGCCGGTGCGGTTCTACAGCAGCGGCATGGTGGTCCGGCTGGGTTTTGCCCTGGCGACTGCCATCCGGCCGGAGGTGCTGCTGATGGACGAGTGGTTCCTGGCCGGCGACGCGGCGTTCATGGACAAGGCGCGGGAGCGGCTGGAGGACATGGTGCGCGGTGCGGACATCCTGGTGCTGTCGTCGCACGCGGCGAGCGTCATTGAGGATTGGAGCACGCGGGTGATGTGGCTGGACCAGGGGCGGATTGTGGCGGACGGTGCTCCGGCGGAGGTGATGCGGGAGTATCTCGGCACGCCGGCGGTGGCGTAGCGGCCGTGGCGCGGGGGGGCCAATGGGTTTGGGCGCCCAAGCCGCCTCGCCCGGTTCTGCCGGATGCCGGGGAGCGCCGGGCCATTATCGCGGCGTGCGAGGCGCTGATCCGGGACGTGCTCAGGCCTGCCCATGTGCCGGAGGTGATCACCACGACCGGGTCCAACTACCTGGTTGACATTACCGGCGCCTATGCTGGCGGGCGTTACCGCTTCATGCGGCGCTACCGGTCGGGGTTCGAGGACAACTTGGGACGGGAGTTTGACGACCCCTTCGCACGGATAGACCGCATGGGGCGGGACAACTTCGACGTCCACTGGATGCGTCACACCGGCCAGTGGTGGCCGCTGCATTACGGGCTGCCGCTGGCGGGTGCATTGCAGGCGGTCGTTACGGATGACGTGTTTAAGCCCTGGTAGGTGGGCGCCCTCCGAACCTGGGCAGGCTGGACCACGTTGCTGGCGGGACTGGCAGCGTCCCCTCGGCGGATGATGCGGCCCTAAGTGTCTGTCCGGGATCATGTTGTTGATATAAATTGATGTTCCTTCCATCGGCGCATGTCAGGTTGGTGCCTGATCACCTGATGCGTGCTGCATTTCCGTCCCTTGGCTTGTGCAAACCCGCATGCCGTAGGGGAATGTTTTCAACAACATGATTCCGGACAGACACTAAGCAGGCTTGCGTGAGCTGTCGCACACATGGATGTCAGCGGAGCCAGGCTGCGCAAATCTGCTTAACTTTACGTTTGTGCGCAAACCTTCAGGGGTTTGCTTGGATGGTAAGGGCAAAGAGATGAGCGAGTTCCAGTACTACGAGTTCCAAGCCATTGACCGCCCGCTGACGGACGCCGACCGCAAGTATCTCCGCACTCTCTCCTCCCGGGCCGAGATCACGTCGCGAAGCCTGATCAACACCTACCAGTGGGGCGACTTCAAGGGCAGCCCAGTCAAGCTGATGGAGCGGTGCTTCGACCTGCACCTGTACTGGGCCAACTGGGGGACGCGCCGGCTCATGATTCGCGTGCCGGACCGGCTGGTGGACCGGGCGCTGCTGCAGCGCTGCGTGGGCGAGGATGACAGGGTGGAGTTGCACGAGGCCGGCGCCAACGCGATCCTGAACATCACCAGCCCGGAGGACGAGCAACCCGACGAGGACTGGGGCGGCGACGACGGCTTGGACAGCTTGCTGGGCGACCTGGCCCCGTTGCGGGGGGACCTGCTCAGCGGCGACCGGCGGCTCTACTATCTGTTCTGGCTGCTCGGCGTGCCCATCGGCGAGGTCCGGGACGAGGCGCCGGAGCCGCTGCCGGGCTTGGGACCGCTAACCGTTCCGCTCCTGGTGTTCGGCAAGCTGTTCGGCATTGACCCCGACCTGATGCACGCCGCGGCGGAGCGTCCGGCCGCGCCAGCCGCCGCCGTTGCGTCGCCGGATGCGGGGCGACGCTACGTTCGGGCGATGACGGAGGCGGAGAAGTCGGCGCTGCTGCTGCGGCTGCTGGACGGCGACCCGCATGTCGCGGCGGACCTGCAGGCCGGGCTGCGGACGATGCTGGCTGCGGACAACCCGGCACCAGCCATGACGCGGCGAACCCTAGCCGAGCTGCAGGCCCGCGCGGGGGAGGTCCGCGAGGCGCGCGAGCAGAAGGCGCGCGAGGCGGCGCAGGCCGCGGCGGAGCGCCAGGCCAAGGCTGCCGAACGGGCCAGGCGCGCCCGGCTGGACGCCCTGGCTCAGCGAGGCAAGGCGGTGTGGCCCGAGGTCGAGGCGCAGATCGAATTGCGGAACGCCGGCGGCTATGACCGGGCGACGGCGCTGCTGGTGGACTTGGAGGCGCTGGCGAAGGAGGAGGGCACGGCGGCCGCCTTCGCCCGGCGGATGGCGGCCATACGCGAGCGGCATGGGAACAAGAAGCGGTTCATCGAACGCATCGAGGGGCTTGGCTGAGGCTGGCCGCGCCCCTCCTGTTCCTATTCCGCCGGGCTGGCCGCGACCGCCCGTTGCGGCACTCCGGCATTCCGCGGCGCCCCCGTCCGCGCATGCGTCGCATAGAGCGTCAGTCCGGTGAAGGCCAAGCCGCCAACCAGGTTGCCCACCACAGTCGGGATCTCGTTCCAGATGATGTAGTCCGCCACCGAGAAGTTGCCTCCCATCAGCAGCGCCGAGGGGAACAGGAACATGTTGACCACCGAGTGCTCGAACGTCATGCCGAGGAACACCATGATCGGCATCCACATGGCGATGACCTTGCCGCTGACGGAGTTGGAGATCATTGCCCCGACCACGCCCGTGCTGACCATCCAGTTGCACAGCACCCCGCGGATGAACAGGGTCAGCATTCCCGCGGCGCCGTAGTGCTTGTAGCCCAGGGTCCGCGCCTCGCCGATGCCGGCGATGACCTTGCCGACCGCGTTCGGCTCGGTCTGGAAGCCGAAGGTGAAGACAATGGCCATCATCACCGCGACCGTGAGCGCGCCGAGGAAGTTGCCGACGAACACCAGGCCCCAGTTGCGCAGCACGCCGCCCAGCGTGACGCCGGGCCGCCGGTCAATCAGCGCCAAGGGCGAGAGCACGAACACGCCGGTCAGCAGGTCGAAGCCCAGCAAATAGAGCATGCAGAACCCGACTGGGAACAGGATGGCGCCGATGATCGGGTAGCCCGTCTGCTGCGCCACGGTGACGGCGAACACGGCGGCGAGCGCCAGGATGGCGCCGGCCATGTAGGCCCGGATCAGCGCGTCCCGGGTGGCCATGAACACCTTGGACTCCCCGGCGTCCACCATTTTTATAACGAACTGACTTGGCGCGAGATACGACAATTGCACGACCTTATGCTGCGGAAATGTGCAGATTCTATCCGGACGCGCCCCGGGCTTGGGCGGGCCGGGCTGCTTGACGCAAAAAGGTGCAACGAATGTGCCAGCAGAGGCGGCAGGGTGCGGGCTGGCGGAGAGGGTGGGATTCGAACCCACGGTGGTTGTTACGCCACAACGGTTTTCGAGACCGCCACCTTAAGCCGCTCGGCCACCTCTCCGCATGGCCGGGGTGATACCAAGCCCGGCCATGCCCCGCAACATTGACTTTGTCGCTATCATGGATACAACCCGCCGCGATGCACAGGCAGCCGCAAGGCCGTCCGGCGTCCCATGTCCACAAGAAGCAGCCGCCCGGTCCCGCCGGGACGGTCCTGAATCAGGAACCCAATATGTTCGCAGTCATCCGCACTGGCGGAAAGCAATACCGCGTCATGCCCAATGACGTGCTCAAGGTCGAGAAGCTGGCCGGCGAGGCAGGCGAGACCATCACCTTTACCGACGTGCTCGCGGTCGGCTCCACCGCCGGCACCACGCTCGGCGCGCCCCTCGTGGCTGGCGCGACCGTGACGGCGACGGTGATCGCCCAGGACCGCCTGGATAAGGTTATCATCTTCAAGAAGCGCCGCCGGCAGAACAGCCGCCGCAAGAACGGCCACCGCCAGCATGTCACGGTGCTGCGGGTTGCCGGCATCAGCGCGGACGGCCATGTGATGCCTGCTGCCGACGCGGCGCCGGCCCCGCGCCCGTCGCAGGACGAGATGGCGGACACGCTCACGGTTGCGCCGGCCGGCAAGGCCTATGCCGGCCCGGACGTGGACTCGCCCGACGAGCAAGAGAACGCCGAGTAGCCCCGGCACAGGACAGGAGACAGAGAGATGGCACACAAGAAAGCAGGCGGCTCGTCCCGCAACGGCCGCGATACCGCCGGCCGGCGCCTGGGCGTAAAGAAGTTCGGCGGCGAGGCCGTGATCGCCGGCAACATCATCATCCGGCAGCGCGGCACCAAGGTGAAGCCCGGCGTCAATGTCGGCGTCGGCACCGACCACACGCTCTGGGCGCTCGTGGATGGCCGGGTGAAGTTCCAGCGCAAGAGCGAGGGCCGCGTCCACGTCTCGGTCGAGCCGGTGGCGCAAGCGACGGAGTAGCATCCGCACCCGCGGCGAACTATGTCAGGGGGGCTGGCGCAAGCCGCGCCCCCCTCGTTCGTAGGGCGGAAAAGCGCAGCGTGCTCCGCCAGGCTGCAATGCAGTCAATGGCGGAAGGCGCTGCGCTTTTCCGCCCTACGGCGTCCGCAACACACCCAGGCATCCCACCATGAAGTTTCTCGACCAGGCCAAGATCTATACCCGCTCCGGCGATGGCGGGAACGGCGTGATCGCCTTCCGACGGGAGAAGTTCATGGAGTTCGGCGGCCCCGATGGCGGAGACGGCGGCAAAGGTGGGGACATCGTGTTCGTCGCCGAGCAGAACCTGAACACGCTGATAGATTTCCGCTACACCCAGCATTTCCGCGCGCCGAAGGGCGGCAATGGCGCTGGCTCCGACCGTACTGGCGCAGGTGCTCCGAACGTAGTGATCGCAGTGCCGGTGGGCACGCAGATCATGGCCGAGGATAAGGAGTCGCTGCTCGCCGACCTCGACGAACCCGGCAAGCGCATCGTGCTGTGCCGCGGCGGCGATGGCGGGCATGGCAACGCGCATTTCAAGTCCAGCACCAACCGCGCTCCGCGCAAGGCGACGCCGGGCTATCCCGGGGAGGAGCGGTGGGTGTGGCTGCGGCTGAAGCTGATCGCCGACGTGGGGCTGGTTGGCCTGCCGAACGCAGGCAAGAGCACCTTTCTGTCCGTAGTGTCGGCGGCCCGGCCCAAGATCGCCGATTATCCGTTCACGACGCTCCACCCGCAGCTTGGCGTCGTGCGCCTGTCGCACTCCGAGGAGTTCGTGATCGCTGACATCCCCGGCCTGATCCGGGGGGCGCATGAGGGGGCGGGGCTTGGCGACCGTTTCCTGGGCCATGTCGAGCGCTGCGCCGTGCTGCTGCACCTGATTGACGGCGCGGCGGGCAACGTGGTCCGGGCCTGGCGCACCATCCGCGAGGAGCTGCGGGCCTATGGCGGCGGCCTAGCGGAGAAGCCGGAGTTGCTGGTGCTGAACAAGTCCGACGCCATGACGGCCGCCGAGGCACGCAGCCGCCGGGCCGCGTTGGAGAAGGCATCGGGCCAGCCGGTGATGCTGCTGTCCGGTGTGACCGGCGACAACCTGCCGGTCGTGCTGCGGGAGTTGATGACCCGGGTCCATGCTGCCCGCCAGACTCCGGCCGCGGTGCTGGAGATGGCGTGACGCCCGGTCCAGCCGTGGACGCCGGTCGCAGAAAGGCTACGCTAAGTTCCCTCTCCCTCCGGGAGAGGGTTGAGGTGAGGGGGTCTTGGCTGCGGCGCGGAGTGCCGCCGGTGCCGCAGGCGCGGGTCCCCGAGCCGGCCAGCATCGCGTTTGTCCACCCCCTCACCCCAACCCTCTCCCGGAGGGAGAGGGGGAAGCAGGGGCCGTCCTTCCTATGATACCCAGCCTCAGTACCGCCCGCCTCTTGGTCGTGAAGATCGGCAGCGCCCTGGTAACGGACGGCGCGGCCCCGCGGTTGGCCTGGCTGGACGGCGTGGCAGCCGACATCGCCGCCGCCCGGGCGCGCGGTACGGCTGTCATCGTGGTGTCGTCCGGCGCCATTGCCCTGGCCCGCGTCGCCCTAGGCCTGACCCAGCCCCGCCTGCGGCTGGAGGAGAAGCAGGCCGCCGCCGCCGTAGGCCAGATCAGGCTGGCGCAGGCCTGGTCCGCGGCGCTGCAGGCGCACGGCCTGGTCGCGGCGCAACTGCTGCTGACGCTGGAGGACACCGAGGACCGCCGCCGCTACCTGAACGCGCGGGCGACCCTGACCACCCTGCTGGGCCTGGGCTGCGTCCCGGTCATCAACGAGAACGACAGCGTGGCGACAGCTGAGATACGCTTCGGCGACAACGACCGGCTGGCCGCCCGGGTGGCGGAGATGGTGCAGGCGGATCAACTGTTGCTGCTGTCCGACATAGACGGGCTTTACACCGCCGACCCCAAGCGCGACCCGGCGGCCCGGCACATCGCCGTGGTCCCCCAGATCACGCCCGAGATCGAGGCGATGGGCGGCGACCCGCCGCCGGGCTACAGCAGCGGCGGAATGCGGACCAAGCTGGCGGCGGCGCGGATTGCGACGCAAGCGGGGTGCGCGATGGCGATTGCCGTAGGCGCGGTTCCGAACCCGTTGCAGGCTTTGGCCGGCGGCGCCCGCTGCACATGGTTCCTGCCGGCTCCGGACGGTCGCACCGCCCGCAAGCGCTGGATCGCCGGGTCGCTGCATCCTGCCGGACGGCTGGTGGTGGATGGCGGCGCAGCGCGGGCGCTCGCTGCCGGACGGTCGCTGCTGCCCGCCGGCGTGCGGGACGTGGTGGGCGAGTTTGAGCGCGGCGACCCCGTCTTGGTTCAGGACGCAGACGGCGCCGTGCTGGCCCGCGGACTGACCGCCTATGCCAGCACCGACGCCCGGCGCATCGCCGGTCGCCAGTCCGACGAGATCGAGGGGGTGCTGGGCTGGCGCGGCCGGGACGAAATCGTGCACCGGGACGACCTGGTGCTGGCGTAGCTCCTACCCGACCCGTGACGCTTCCATGCAGGCTGCGAACGGCGCTGACCAGAACGCCTTTGCCCAATGGCTGACCCGCACCGATTTACGTAGGCCCGCAATCCAGAACGGGTCCTGATGCAGCAGCGCCTCGGCTTCGGCCTTGCTGGGTGCATTTACGATCCAGACGCTGCCATCCGGCGTTACGCCTTCCGCTGGTCGCAGCGCCCCGGCTGCAATCACTTGGTCCTGATGCCGGGCCAGAAAGGCCAAGTGAGCCACCATGTGATGCGCCCGTTCCGGCAAGCGCCCGGGCTGGTCGGCGTAGATGTCCTCGAGCTGGATGATGAACAGCATAGCATGGCTTCCTTCGCTGGCATGACCCAGGCAGGTTCAGCGGGTATGATCTCAGCCCAATAAAGCAGGCACCCCGGCGCACGGACTGTCCATCCAGCCCCATGCATCGTCAAGAGCATGATGGAAGCGGGATGGCAGCGGCGCGCAGGCAGCCGTACAACCCCCTGGCGCAGCCAGCCCGGCCCCGGCAAGATCACCCTGCCATGAACCAGATCACCGACCCCGCGACCGCCTGGCTTCACGATGCCAGCCACCGTGCCCGGGCAGCCAGCGCCGTCCTGGCCGACACGCCAGATGCCCAGCGTGCCGCTGGCCTGCGCGCCGCCGCGGCCCGGCTGCGCGTCCAGGCCACAGCGGTCCTGCAGGCCAACGAGGCCGACCTACAAGCCTACCAGGGCACCTTGGCCTTCCGCGACCGCCTCGCGCTGACCGGTTCGCGGGTCGAGGCTATGGCCGTCGGCCTGGACAGCATCGCCGCCCTGCCCGACCCGCTGGCCCGCACCCTCGCGGACTGGACCCGGCCCAACGGCCTGCGCATCCGCCGCATCCCGCAGCCGCTGGGCGTAATCGGCATGATCTACGAGTCCCGGCCCAACGTCGGCGCCGATGCCGCCGGGCTGTGCGTGAAGTCCGGCAACGCCGTCCTGCTGCGGGGCGGCTCGGACAGCCAGCATTCCGCCCGCGCCATCCTCGCCGCCATCACCGCGGGCCTGGCCGATGCCGGCCTGCCGGCCGACGCCGTACAGATGGCGCCCGGCACCGACCGTGCCTACGTCGCCGCCATGCTGGGCGGCTCCGGGCTGCTGGACCTGGTGATCCCGCGCGGCGGCCGCTCGCTGGTCGAGCGTGTGCAGCGCGACGCCCGCGTCCCGGTGCTCGCCCATGCCGAGGGCCTGTGCCACACCTACGTCCACGCCGCTGCCGACCCGGCTATGGCGCGCGCCGTCTTGGCCAACGCCAAGATGCGCCGCACCGGCGTATGCGGCGCGACCGAAACGCTGCTGATAGACGCCGCGTCCGCCCCTGCCCTGCTGCCCCTTTTCGTGAGCGACCTCGCCGCACTGGGCTGCGCCTTCCGCGCCGACGCCCGCGCCCGCGCCATCCTGCCGGATCTGCCCGCTGCGACCGAGCAGGACTTCGCCACAGAATGGCTCGACGCCGTGCTGTCGGTCGCGGTCGTGGACGGCGTCTCCGGCGCCCTGGCCCACATCGCCCGATACGGCAGCGAGCATACCGAGGCGATCATAACCGGGGACCCGGACGCCGCCGACGCGTTCCTGCGCGGCGTCGGCAGCGCAGTGGCGCTGTGGAATGCGTCCACCCAGTTCTGCGATGGCGGAGAGTTCGGCTTCGGCGCCGAGATCGGCATCGCCACCGGACGCATCCACGCCCGCGGCCCCGTGGGGGTCGAGCAGTTGACGACACACCGCTACGTCGTCACCGGAACCGGCCAGGTGCGCGCCTGATCCAGCCGGACCCGGTCCCACGTTGGGGCGACCGGCGCCGCACCCGGGTGGGCCTGCTCGGCGGCTCGTTCAACCCGGCGCATGAGGGCCACCTGCACATCGCCCGCCTGGCCCGGCAACGGCTGCGGCTGGACCAGGTCTGGCTGCTCGTGTCGCCGGGCAACCCGCTAAAGGCAGCGCATGGCATGGCGACTCTGCCCGACCGCCTGGCCAGCGCCCGGCGCCTGGCGGACGGGCGCCGGGTGGTGGCGACCGCCATCGAGGCGCGGCTGCACACGCGCTATACCTACGACACCCTGCGCCGGCTGCGCCGGCTGTTTCCGCGCGTGCAGTTCGTCTGGATTATGGGCGCGGACAACCTGGTGCAGTTGCCGAGATGGCAGCGCTGGACCGGGATCGCCGGCACGATGCCCTTCGCGGTCATGCCGCGCCCGACCTACAATGCCCGCGCACTGGCCAGCATGGCCGCGCAGCGCCTCCGCCGTGCTCTGTGCCCCGCCCGCAGCGCGCCGGTGCTGGCCGGCAGCAGGCCGCCGGCCTGGACCTTCCTCCCAGCGCGGCAGAATCCAGCCTCTGCCACGGCCTTGCGGGCCGGGCGCGGTGCGTCGCCAGGGCTGGCCTGGCCTCCGTCACGCGCCGGGTCACATCCCGCAGCGAAAGGTGCTATAGCCCCGGCACGGTCCCGCACAGGAGCATGGACATAGCCAGGAAACCCGCCGACCCCACTGTGAAGCGCCGACCGCCGCAGCCAGCGCCGGAGCTGGCCGAGGCCGCCAAAGCGCCGGGCACGCCCCGCAAGAAGGCCGCAGCCGCCGGCCCCCGCGTCCGCAAACCGAAGGCCGCCCCAGTGCTGCCCGAGTATCGCGTGCGGCTGGACCAGATGCAGTCCGTGATCGTCGAAAGCCTTGAATCCGACAAGGCCGAGGATGTGGTGACGCTCGACCTAGAGGGACGCGCCGCCTTCACCGACCGCATGGTGATCGCCACCGGCCTGGCCGACCGCCAGATCAGCGCGATGGCGACCCACCTGGAGGAGAAGCTTGAGGAGATCGGCATCAAGCGCATCCAGGTCGAGGGTGCCGGCACCTCCGACTGGGTGTTGATAGACGCCGGCGACATCGTCATCCACCTGTTCAAGCCGGAGGCGCGCACCCTGTATGGGCTGGAGCGGATGTGGGGCGCCGAGCTGGACGAGCTGACCGAGGCGCCCGACGCGGAGTAGCGGCGCCCCGCGCCTTCGCAGCGGCTTGGCTAGCTGAGCGGCCGGGTCCGATGGGGACGCGGGTGCCGGCGCGGCCGGAGGTCAATATTCGGCGCGGGGTCACGGCTGACATAGGCGCTGCCGTTCCAGAGATACTCTTCCTTGTCGGCGATCAGGTCCGCCATACCTTGGTGCCGCGTGGCGGCGACGGTCATACGCCCGGTTGCACCGTCCAGCACACGCCGGTACTTTCCACCGTTCCAGGCATAGACGACCGTGCTGCATCCGGCCGAGCCGCATTCGCGCGGCGACTGCAACTGCACGAACAGCGCCGGACGGTCCGACGCCGCTCCAAGCTTCGCGGTCCCGATCAGCACCAGCGGGCGTTCGCCCGAACGTGCGGAGTCGCCGAGGTCCTGGGCAACCAGGTTGCGGGCCGCAGCGTCGAGCGACGTGCCGGGCCGGGACTGCATGACGACGGGAACGCCTGGGTCGGGCTTGGCGGGGGGGGCCGCAGCCGCGAGACAGGGCATCGCAAGGCACAGCATCCATCGTTGCACGTTGTTCATACCCGCAACATCGCGCACGTCCCGGCCCGGGTTGCAAGCCCGGCCGCCCGGCCGCCATGCACCTGATCGCCGTTGGCCGCCTGCGCGCCGGGCCGGAGCAGGATCTGTTCAGCCGCTATGGCGCCCGGCTGCGCCCGCGCCTCGCGGTGACGGAGGTGGCGGAGGGCGGGGGCGCCCCGGCCGAGGCCAAGCGGCGCGAGGCCGCCGCCCTGCTGGCAGCCCTGCCGCGGGATGGATGGGCGGTGGCGCTCGACCTGGGCGGCGCTGCTCCGGGGAGCAACGGCCTGGCGCGGCTGCTGGAACGATGGCTGGGCCTGTCCCGGCCCGTGTGCTTCCTGATCGGCGGCGCGGAAGGGCTGGACGCGGCCGTCCTGTCGCGCGCCGACCATCTGCTGTCCCTGGGTCCGATGACGTGGCCGCACATGCTGGTCCGCGTGATGCTGGCCGAGCAGTTGTTCCGCGCGCAGTCAATCCTGTCGGGGCATCCCTACCACCGGGCGGGCCGGCCCTGATCTAGCGGCTTGCCGCGCCTTACGCTCCCCGCCATACCGGGGCACACCGCCCATCAGAGGACCCCCCATGCCCGCCACCCCGCCCCGCCCCGTCATGCTTGTGATCCTCGACGGCTGGGGCTGGCGCGAAGACATGGCCGACAACGCCGTGGAGCAGGCGGACACCCCCAACTTCGACCGGCTGATGGAAGGGCCGAATGCCTTCCTGCGCACCTCCGGCCTGGATGTCGGGCTGCCGCCGGGGCAGATGGGCAATTCGGAGGTCGGGCACCTGAACATCGGCGCCGGCCGTGTGGTGATGCAGGAGCTGCCGCGCATCGGCCTGGCCATCCAGGACGGCAGCCTGGCCCGGAGCCCGGTCATCACCGGCCTGATCGAGGCGCTGCGCGGCACCGGCGGCGCTTGCCACCTGATGGGGCTGGTGTCGCCCGGCGGCGTCCATGCCCACCAGGACCACGCGCTGGCCTTGGCGCGCATCCTGGCCGATGCGCGCATCCCGGTCCGGCTGCACGCCTTTATGGACGGACGCGACACCGCGCCGACCTCCGGCGGGGAGGACCTGGCGCGCCTGCAGGCACCGCTGCCGGCCGGGGCACGGATCGCGACGGTCTGCGGGCGTTACTACGCCATGGACCGCGACAACCGCTGGGACCGGGTGGAACGGGCCTATCTCGCGATCGTCGAGGGCCGGGGCGCGGCCTTCGCCGATGCGGCGAGCGCAATGGACGACGCATATGGCCGCACCATCACGGATGAGTTCGTGCCGCCTGCCGCCATCGCGGGGTATGACGGCATGGCGGACGGGGACGGCCTGCTATGCTTCAACTTCCGTGCAGACCGGGTGCGGGAGCTGCTGGGCGCAATCCTGGACCCTGGCTTCGCCGGCTTCGCCCGGCCGCGCAGGGTCCACCTGGCTGGTGCCGTGGGCCTGACCCGCTACAGCGATGCGCTGGCGCCCTTGATGCGGGAGGTGTTCCCGCCGCAGCACATGGACGGCCTGCTGGGGGATGTGGTGGCCGCTGCCGGGCGCCAGCAGCTCCGCATGGCGGAGACCGAGAAGTATCCGCATGTCACCTACTTCATGAACGGTGGACGGGAGGTCGCCCTGCCCGGCGAGGACCGCATTATGGTCCCCTCGCCCAAGGTCGCCACCTATGACCTGCAGCCGGAGATGTCGGCGCCGGAGTTGACCGACCGTGCCGTGATAGCCATCGGCAGCGGCGCCTATGACCTGATCGTGCTCAACTATGCCAATCCCGACATGGTCGGCCACTCCGGCAACCTGCCGGCTGCGGTGCGCGCGGTGGAAACGGTGGACGCCGGGTTGGGCCGCATCGCCGATGCCATCGAGGAAGCCGGCGGTGCCCTGCTGGTGACGGCCGACCACGGGAACTGCGAGATGATGCGCGACCCGGTCACCGGCGGCCCGCACACCGCCCACACCACCAACCCGGTCCCGGTCATGCTGCAGGCGCGGCTGAACGGAGGGGAAGCCCGGCTGGACGACGGCCGGCTGGCAGACCTTGCGCCGACTTTGCTGGACCTGATGGGCCTGCATCAGCCGTCTGGGATGACCGGCCGCTCCCTGCTGCATCGCCCGGACGATGCGGCGCCCGTCCAGCGCTAGGGTTTTCTTGCTGGCTGCTGCGCTGATGGGTGCGGGGCCGCGTCCAAGAGCGGTCTCGACGGCGCCCACATCTGCGACGGAGCCGGCCGCCGCGCAGGCGGAGGAGCGGCGGCTGGCGGAGGCACGCATTGCTACCGCGGCCGCGTTGCGCGCCATGGAAACAGGGGCGGCAGCGCTGTCCTCGGGTGCCGAGGCCGCCACGGCAAGGGCACGCGACGCGGAGGCCCGGGTTGCCCAGCGGTCCCAGGCCTTGGCGCCGCTGCTGCCTCTCATGCAGCGCCTGGCGCTGTATCCAACGGAAACGCTGCTGTCGGTCCCGGCGCCGCCGGACAAGGCCCTCGAAGGTTTGGCCGTGCTGCGCGGCTTGGCCCGGCGCCTGGCGCAGGATGCCGCCGCCCTGCGGGCCGAGGCGGCGTCGGCGCATGACGCTGCCCGGGACGCCACCGCCGCCCTGGACCGGCTGCATACAGCGCAAGCTATCCAGGCCCGGCAATCCGCCGATCTCGACCAGCAGTTGGACCTGGCCCGAGCCAGCAGGCTCCGTATGGAGGACTCCGCCGCCGAGCAGGTTCGCCGCGCCGCGGCAGAGGCCGCCCGCACGGACAGCCTGCGCGCCGCCCTTGCAATGATGGATGCCGAGCGCGCCCGGGCAGAGGCACGCGCGCGCGACGACGCCGCAAGGGCCGAACACGCCCGGCAGGACGAAGCAGCAGCCGAGGCCCGCCGCCGGCAGCAAGCCCTCGCCAGGCCAGCGGGACCCGGGCTGGCGGCGGCGGCCGGCCCGCTGTTCCCGCCAGCGGCCGGCGCCGTGGTGCAGGGCTGGGGCGACCGGACCGACGCCGGGCCATCAAGCGGCATGACGGTGCGCCCGCCGTCCGGTGCGCGCGTGACGGCGCCGTGCGGCGGGCGGGCTGCCTTCGCCGGACCGTTCCGCAGCTACGGCACCATGCTGATCCTGGACTGCGGCGGCGGCTACCACTTCGTGCTGGCCGGATTCGACCACCTGGACCTGTCGGTCGGCATGGCGGTGCGCCCGGGGGAGCCGGTCGGCGTGATGCCCGCATGGGACCCGCGGTCGGCGGGTGCACGGCCGGCACTTTACATAGAATTACGCAGGAACGGACAAGCTGTTGACCCCGCCCCCTTCCTCCGCGCGCACGGATAGCTATTTCAGGGTTGTTGACGCTAATATCGCATGCAGGGCGCCCGTTTGGGCACCGTTGGCGGCTAGGGTGGCCGACAGCAGGCGCAGTGTGATCGGGCGCGAAGGAATTATGGGCATGAACACCAGGACGGGCTTGCTTCTCGGCGCCGCCTTTGCGGCAGGTATCGTGGCCGGTCCGGCCACCGGGCTGCTTGGGCAGCACGGGATCGGCTGGCCATCCGCCATCGCGGCCGGCCCCGACACCAACCGGGCGGAAACGTACCGGCTGCTCACCCTATTCGGCGACGTATTCGAGCGCGTGCGCGCCGAGTATGTCGAGCCGACCAATGACCGTGAGCTGATCGAGAATGCAATCAACGGCATGCTGACCGGGCTGGACCCGCACAGCAGCTACATGAATGCGAAGTCGTTCCGCGACATGCAGGTGCAGACCCGCGGCAAGTTCGGCGGATTGGGGCTTGAGGTCCAGGCGGAGAACGGATTGATCAAGGTGGTCAGCCCGATCGAGGACACCCCGGCATTCCGCGCCGGCATGAAGACAGGCGACCTTATCACCTCCATTGATGGGCAGACCGTGCAGGGCCTGACCCTGAACGAGGCAGTGGACAAGATGCGCGGCCCCCCCGGCAGCCAGATCAAGCTGACGGTCAAGCGCGAGAATATCGACACTCCGGTTGATGTCGCGATGCAGCGCGAGGTCATCGTGATCCAGGTCGCGAAGTCCCGCCTGGAGGGGGACATCGCCTATGTCCGCCTGACCGCCTTCAACGAGCAGACCGACCCTGCCCTGCGTAAGGCGATCCAGGATTTGCGGCAGAAGGCGGGCGGCACCCTGCGCGGCGTCGTGCTCGACCTGCGCAACAACCCCGGCGGGCTGCTGGACCAGGCTGTGGCGGTATCCGACGACTTCTTGGAGCAGGGCGAGATCGTGTCCACCCGGTCGCGCCACCCAGAGGAGGCGCAACGCTGGACCGCCAAGGCGGGCGACATTGCGTCCGGTCTGCCTGTCGTGGTGCTGATCAACGGCGGGTCGGCCTCAGCGTCCGAGATCGTGGCGGGAGCGTTGCAAGACCAGCGCCGGGCCGTGGTGGTCGGCACGCGCAGCTTCGGCAAGGGATCGGTCCAGACCGTCATGCCGCTGGAGGGCAATGGCGCCATGCGCCTGACCACCGCGCGCTACTACACGCCATCCGGGCGCAGCATCCAGGGCCTGGGCATCTCCCCGGATATCGAGGTCGCGGCGTCCAGGACGGAGGCGCCGCACTTCGGACCTGAGCGTGAGGCGGACCTGAACCGCGCGTTGCGGAACCAGGGCGGCACGGCGCAGCCGGCGAATGCGCCGCCGCGCACGGATCTGCCAGCCGTTGCAAAGGAGATCCCGAAGCTGCCACCCGAGGGATTCCCGGCGTTCGAGCCCAATAAGACCGATACGGATTTCCAGCTGCAGCAGGCCCTGACCGTCGTGCGCGCCATGGCGATGCAGCCCCGCGCCGCCCGCTAGCCGGGCTCCGTAGGCGTTTGGGGCAGCGTAGTGCGTGCCCTGCTGCTGTTCTGGTCGGCGGTGCTGGCCTTGGCGGCTGCCGGAGCCGTTACGTTGCAGGTGCTGGGTCCGTTGCCGCATCCAGCACCTGCCGCGGCGGCGACGGTGTCTCAAACCGTGACTCAGGCTAAGTCGCCGGAGTCGGATGGTCGGATTGCCAACCCTGACCCGGCGCTTCTTGAGCCGAGTCATGGAACACAGCCCGGTATGCTGCCGCGGATCGCAGCCGATGGCCGGATGCCCTGGAAAGTTTACGCCCGGCCTGTTCCACCGGGCGACAACCGGCCGCGCATTGCACTGATCCTTGCGGGGTTCGGCACGGCCGAGGCGGACAGCCGGACCGCAATCGCCCTGCCCGGCCCTGTCACCTTCGCCGTATCGGCTTATGGCCGCAACCCCGATGCGCTGTTGGCCGCCGCCCGTGCTGCAGGACACGAACTGTTGGCGTCGGTGCCGATGGAGCCGGAGCGTTTCCCGCTCGATGACGCAGGCCGGTTTTCCCTCCTGACGGGTGCTTCGCCTGAAGCCAATCAAGCGATGCTGGAGACGGTGATGGCGCGTATCCAGGGTTACGCCGGGCTGACTGGCGCCTCCGATGGGCTGCGCGGCGAGCGGTTCGCGGCGCAGGGCGGCGGGCTCCCACAGGTCTTGGCCGAAGCAGCACGGCGAGGGCTGTTATACTTGGACCCAAGGCCGCCGGCTCCCGGCGTTGCGGCATTGCCTGCCGGAACCTACGGCGCGGTCGTGGATATCGTGATTGACGCCGGCGACCCGCCAGCCCGCGCCGAGATCGAGGGCAGGCTGGTGGCCTTGGAGCGTCTCGCCCGGGAGCGCGGCACCGCCATCGGCCTGGCCGGGCGGCTGCGCCCGGTTACGCTGGAACGGATTGCAGCCTGGGCGCGGGATGCCGAGGCACGCGGGTTCGTGCTGGTACCGGTCAGCGCCGTTTCCAACGAGAAGGCGGATGCGCCTTGATTGATCCGTCCACCCTGCCCTACCGGCCCAACGTGGGCGCTGCCCTCTTCAATGCACAGGGCCTCGTCTTCGTGGCCCGGCGGGCGGACATGCCGAACGCCGAGGGCGCGGCTGGCGGCTGGCAACTGCCCCAAGGTGGCATTGACGACGATGAAGACCCAGGGACCGCCGTGCTGCGGGAACTGGAGGAGGAGATCGGCACCCGCAACGCCGTGGTGGTCGGGGAGCATCCGGAGTGGCTAACCTACGACCTGCCGCCGGACCTGTTGGGTCGTACGCTGGGCGGGCGCTACCGCGGCCAACGCCAACGCTGGTTCGCGCTGCGCTTCACTGGCCGGGATAGCGACATCCGGCTGGACCTGGACCCGCATCCGGAGTTCGATGCCTGGCGCTGGGCGGCGCTGGGCGAATTGCCTGGCCTGGCTGTGGCGTTCAAGCGGCCGATCTATGAAATGCTGGCAGGGTCATTCCGGCGGTTCGCCGTCCCGGAGTGACGGCGCAAGCCGGGCGTGGTCCAGGGTGCGCCTCGTCGAGTCTTTGGCCGCGGATGCCGCCTCGCGCTGTCCGCGGGTCTGCCCATGCTTGGCGCGGGCTGCTGCGGCCTCCAGTGACGCAGCGTCCCGTTCGGCACGTTTGCGGACCCGTCGCAGGTTGATGATCTCAGCCATGCCAGCAGGATGGCATCGCGCGGTGCCGCTGGCCAGGCTGTTGCTCAGGTAGAGAGTACGCGGCCAGCCACTGCGTCCAGCCGGGCCATCAGCGCCGGGTCGCGCCGGTCCGGCGCCGTGATGATGGCGTGCTCCAAGGCCCTGTCGCACCCGGCCGGGCACGAAGCACGCCGGGCGCCCAGGACCGGCACCAGCGCGCGCACCAGGTCGCGTGCGCGGTCGGCATTTTCCTGCATCACACGGATGACGGATTCGACCGTCACGGCGTCATGCGCCTCATGCCAGCAGTCGTAGTCCGTGACCATCGCCGCCGTGGCATAGCAAAGCTCGGCCTCCCGGGCGAGCTTGGCCTCCGGCATGTTGGTCATGCCGATCACGCTGCAGCCCCAGGAGCGATACAGGTTGCTTTCCGCTCGCGTTGAGAACTGCGGTCCCTCCATCACCAGGTAGGTGCCGCCGCGGGTGCAGGGTATGCCGAGCCGGCGTGCCTGTGCCTCCATCGCATCGCCGATACGCGGGCAGACCGGGTCGGCGACGGAGACGTGCGCGACGCAGCCATCGCCGAAGAAGCTTTTCTCCCGCGCGAAGCTGCGGTCAATAAACTGATCCACGATGACGAAGTGACCCGGCGGCAGGTCTTCCCGCAGGCTGCCGACCGCTGACAAAGAAACCACGTCCGTGACGCCGGACCGCTTCAGCGCATCTATGTTTGCCCGGTAGTTCAGGTGGGTCGGCGACAACCTGTGCCCCCGCCCGTGCCGCGGCAGGAACACGCAGCGCACGCTGTCCAGGGTGCCGAACAACAACTCGTCGGACGGCTCGCCCCACGGCGTTTCCACGCGGCGCCAGATTTTGTCCTGTAGGCCGGCGATGTCGTACAGCCCTGATCCGCCGATGATGCCGATCACCGGCGTAATGCCTTCAGCCATGGAACCCCCAAAACAGAAACGCCGCGCGGACCATACGGGCCGCGCGGCGGATATACCCTGTTCAGGTCAGAACCCGAAAATCCTTGGGCGAGATGATGCGGAAGTTGTCGGTTACCGCATCGCAATAGGCATTCCACTTTCTGGGCACCTCCTCACGCAGGAACCCCAGGATCGC